>JAEEGL013417298.1_pt1 | contig 13842 bp, 10 predicted proteins | sample 9134231 | NCBI WGS metagenome assembly JAEEGL01 (sample SAMN16246548, study PRJNA631951) | gut metagenome | biome: gut microbiome; feature: rumen; material: fiber-attached | host: Bos | place: Iran: Karaj | collected 2018-10
ACGGGCTTTCGCCCGTAGAATTTATAGCTGGAAGTATGAAAAAGATTTAATATTATATTATTATTTTTTTCCTTGATTGAATATTCTCTAATCGGGTAATTTGTAAGGTTAATAATATATTCCGTTTATGCTATTATGAATTTTGACGGAGGAATACGGTAATGAGAAAAATTTTAGTTTATTTTTTGGGGTTAATAATACTTTTGAGTTCTTTTTATACTGCAAATGCAAAAGAATGTGACGGTCAAGATAAAATATCCGGAGGATACTTTTCAATATATTTGCCAAGTTCGTTAAAGGGTACATACAGTATAAATAAGAAGGACAAAGGAATTTTTATATATGAAAAAGAGTCTAAAAAGGCAGGCTTTGGAGGTTTTGCCTTCGGAATGAAAGCATATAAAAATCCTGCTGACCATGCAATGATGCCGGGTGCAAGAAAAATTGGCGAGCTTATCGACAAAAAAAATACTGTTTATGATATGGTGCTTATTCAACCGACTGATGTTCAGTTTGATTATACAAAAGGTGAATCCAAATCTTATATGGCTCTTTATAAGCTCGCAGAAAATGTCGATATAACTGCGGGGAAAAGAACAAAATATATTAAAAACGGAGGAATGAAGGGAGAAGATTTATATAAGGATATTTTAAATAAGCATATTAAGGCAGTAAAGGGAAAATGGTCAGCTGAAAAGCTCGAGCAGGAAAATATGAGCTATATGTATGCACAGTTGGTTGAGACAAACAAAAAACCTCTTGATAAAATCGGATATGTTTATTTTGATGTAAATGGTGACGGAATAGAGGAGCTTTTAATAGGAGAAATTTCAACAGGGAATTGGAAGGGTGTTATCTATGATATTTATACAATGAAGGACAGAAAACCTGTTCATGTTGCAAGCGGAGGCAGCAGAAACAGATATTTTGTTTGTGATGACGGCTTCTTGTGTAATGAATATTCTCAAGGTGCAGGAGAAAGCGGCATAATGGTGTATAATCTAGTGGAAAATTCTACCGAACTGTTTTTGCAGGTCGCTTTTAAATATGATTATTATACGAATAAAAATAATCCGTGGTTTATCTCTTATAATGTTGATGAGGAAAAATGGGATAATGTTTCCCAAAAAGTCTTTGATGAAAGGCTTAAAACTTTTAGTAAATATGTGAGATTTGATTATACTCCGCTAAGTAAGGTAAAATGAAATTTTGTAAATTTATATTAATATATGCTTGACTTCAACTTATGCTGTTGCTAGAATTTTTGAAAATAAATGTTTGGCGAAAGGCAAAATAATGATAAAAATTTCCTATGGAAAATTGAATATATAAGAAAAAAAGAAAAGTATTTGCTTTTCTTTTTTTTTTGATATTTAGGAGAAAAAATGTTATTAACAAAGAATAAACAGAATACGGCTATAATAAAAAATATATCAGAGGTTGCTGATAATATGTTTTTATTGGATATGCTACCTAAAAAGCAAATGGAAATTATCCCCGGTCAGTTTATTTCTGTTCTTTGTGATAATCATACATTAAGACGTCCGTTTAGTGTAATGAATTATGAAAATGATGTTTTGTCCGTTTTATTTAAAAGAAAAGGCGAGGGAACAGCTTATATTTCAAGCTTATCAATCGGCGACAAGATAGATTTTACCGGACCCTTTGGGAACGGTTTTTCCATAAACAACAAAAAATCCTTATTAATAGGTGGTGGTGTTGGTTCTGCACCTCTGTACTTTTTGAAGAAGTATCTTTCTAAAAAGGGTATAGAGAACTTCCTAATGGCAGGTTTTCAAACAGTTGCGGATATTCCGGAAAAGATGGATATTGATTTTATATCCACCGATGACGGGAGCTTTAAACATAAAGGCTTTATCTGTGATTATTTGGAAGAAGTCATTGAAAATTACAGTCCGCAAGTAATATATGCTTGCGGACCTTTTTTATTATTGAAAAAAATTCATTATATAGCAAAACAATGCAATATCCCGTTGTATGTAGCAATGGAAAAAGAGATGGCTTGTTCAATCGGGGTTTGCAGGGGGTGTGTTATTGAGCTTTCTAATGGTCAAAATGCAGCCGTTTGTAAAGATGGTCCGGTATTTCTAAGTGAGGCAATAAAATGGGATTAGTAGGGGAACTGACACAAATTGATTTAAACGGCTTAAAACTGAAAAATCCTATTATTACAGCTTCAGGTACTTTCGGTTATTGTGATGAGTATGAAGAGTTTTTTGATGTGAGCAGGCTTGGTGCTATTGTAACAAAAGCTATAACTCTTGAACCGAGAAAAGGTAATGCAACAAAAAGAATTATGGAAACAAGAGCATCAATGATTAATTCCATCGGACTCGAAAATATGGGCATTTATGCTTTTTTGGAAAAGGTTTTACCGAAATTATATTCAAAGAAGATAGATTTTATTATGAATATTGCGGGAAGAACAAAGGAAGAATATATTGAATTAGCAAAGGTTTGTGAACAAAACTCTATTCCTGCGATAGAAATGAATGTATCTTGTCCTAACGTTAAATCAGGATGTTTAGAATTCGGTACGGATGAAAATACTCTTTATGAGCTTGTTAATGAGGTCAGAGAAAAATATTCAAAAACTCTAATAGTAAAACTGACTCCAAATGTTACAAGTATAGAAAAAATGGCTGTTGCTGCCCAAAAAGGCGGAGCCGATATTATTAGTGCAATTAATACAATAAAAGCTATGGGATTAAAATTAAGTTTTGCAAATGGTAATTTTAGAAGTGAAAAAATAATGGGGGGACTATCGGGCGGAGCAATAAAACCTGTTGCTCTGCGAGCAGTAAATGCTGTTTATAATTCTGTTAATATTCCTATTATCGGTATGGGCGGAATAAATACGTTAGAGGATATATTTGAATTTATTGCTGTAGGCGCTGATGCAATTCAGATAGGTACTGCTAATTTTACAAAACCGACAGTCGGTAGTGATTTGGTTAAAGAATTAGAGGATTTCATAATAAAAAATAATTTTAAAGATTTTAATGAGTTAAAGAATAAATTAAGGGAGAGTATTAGTAATGAATAATGTATTAGAATTATTAGAAAAAACTCAAGGATTATTAAAAGGACATTTTTGTTTGACTTCAGGATTACATTCGGATGAATATTTTCAATGTGCAAAATTATATCAATACCCTGAATATACCGAACAGATAGGGAAAATGCTTGCACAAAAACTAAAGGATGTTGATTTTGATACGGTTGTAGCACCTGCTATTGGTGCGGTTATATTCGGTTATGAAGTAGCTAAACAAGCAGGGAAAAGAAATCTTTTCGTTGAAAGAAAAGACGGTGTTATGATGCTTCGCAGAGGCTATACCTTAAAAAAAGGTGAAAAAGTCGTTATTATAGAAGATGTGATTACTACGGCAAGAACTATTTATGAAACGATAGAGGCACTTAAAGAGTTTGAGGTTGAAATTTGTGCTGTCGGGTGTATTGTTGACAGAACCTGCGGAAAAACTGGGCTGGATATTCATTCACTTGTTCAAGTTACTCCGGTTACTTATTCTCCCGAGGATTGTCCTTTATGCAAAAAAGGTATACCTGTTGAAAAACCAGGCAGCAGAAATGAGGTAAAGATTTAATGCTTGATAATTTGATAAAAATTTCAGATTTAACAAAGGATGATATAAACGAAATTGTTAATCTTGCAAAAGCGTTTAAACAAAACAAGAAATTAGACAATGTCGCTAAAAAATATGTTGCTCTGATGTTTTTTGAAAATTCTACAAGAACAAAAGTTTCGTTTGATATAGCTGCGAAAAAACTCGGTTTTGGAGTAACCAATTTCGATGTTCAAACCTCCTCTATAAATAAGGGGGAAAGCTTAAAAGATACTTTGGAAAATCTGTATTTTATCGGAATTAATGCTGCGGTAATAAGACATAGTGAAGATGATATTATTGAGAGGACATTAAATGAGCTTGCTTATCCTATCAAATTAATTAATGCAGGCAGCGGATGTTCTTCTCATCCTACGCAAGCTCTCTTGGATTATTTTACAATGCTCGAAAAATGGGGAAATGTCGCAAACAAAAAAATAACTATCGTAGGTGATATTGCTCATTCAAGAGTTGCTAATTCAAATATTGCTCTTTTAAAAAAATTTAATGCAAATGTTACGGTTTGTTCTCCCGAATACTTTAAACCCGATAAAGATTTGGAAGTAAAATTTGAACCTGATTTAAAAAGAGCTATAAAAAATGCAGATTGCGTAATGATGCTCAGAATACAAAAAGAAAGAATTAAAGCATTTTTTGATGAAAATGATTATATAAAAAATTACGGATTAACAACGGAGATTTTTCAAAAATATTCTCCAAATGCAATATTAATGCATCCTGGGCCTGTTAACAGGGGTATAGAAATAAGCTCTGAGTTGTTGGATAGTGAAATCGGAAAAACTATCCTTAAGCAGGCACAAAATGGTGTATTTATCCGAATGGCGGTTTATTATTTAGTGTTAGGTGGCGGACTATGATTTTAAAAAATTTAATTTGTGTTGATGATGAGAAAAAAATCGATGTAAAAATTGAAAATGGTCTTATCTCTGATATTAGTGAAAATATCGAGGGTGAAGGAGTGGATTTAGAAGGCAATTATATAGCAGAAGGTTTTATTGATATGCATTGTCATTTGAGAGAACCCGGACAAGAGCATAAAGAAACCATTGAAACAGGAATAGAAGCTGCTATACATGGCGGGTATATTGCAGTTTGTCCTATGGCAAATACAAATCCGATTAATGATAGCGTTGAAACATTGGAATTTGTTAAATCAAAGGCAAACGGATATAATTTATTTCCGATATGTGCCTTGAGTAAGAATTTTTCAAAAAATGAAATTGTGGATTATGAAGAATTAAAAAAACATGGTGCAATAGCTTTTTCAAATGACGGGAAACCCGTAAAAGATTATAATTTTCTCAGAAATGCCCTTGAAAAAGGGCTTTTTGTTATCTCTCATCCCGAAGTTCCTGAGCTTTTAGGCAGCAGAGAAAGTGAGTATCTTGCTGTGCAAAAAGAGCTTGAGATTGTGAGAGAAACAGGAGCAAAATATCATTTTGCACATATTTCAACCAAAGAAAGTGTTGATTTGATAAGAAAGGCTAAAAAAGAGGGTTTACCTGTTACGTGCGAAACAGCACCGCATTATTTTTCATTATTTAAAAATGAAGAAAATATGTATAATACATTTTTTAAGGTTAACCCTCCGTTAAAAACAGAGGAGGATGTGGCTAAAATTATCGAGGGATTAAAGGATGGGACTATTGATGTAATTGCTACTGACCACGCACCGCACACCTTAAGAGAAAAGAAAGCAAGTTATACACTTGCCCCAAACGGTATTTGCGGATTTGAAACATCAATAGCGGTTGCATTGACCTATCTAAGAGATTACTTATCATTAAAGGAAATATGTGATAAATATTCAAAAATGCCGAGAGAAATATTGAACTTAGGTAATTTTGGAAAATTAGAAAAAGGTAATATTGCAAATTTTGTAATTTTAGATATAAATAAAGAGTGGACAGTAAGAGGAAAAGAGTTTAAATCAAAATGCAAAATAACTCCTTTTGAGGGACATAAATTAAAAGGGCAGGTTTTTGCAACAGTTGTAAACGGAGAGTATTATGAATATGGAGTCAAAGATAAAAGACAAAATTGTATTAGCGCTTGATGTAGACGGAGAAAGAGAAGCAAAACGATTAATAACCGAATTAAAAGATTATGTCGGTATCTTTAAAGTCGGGTTACAGATTTATACCTCCATGGGGGACAGACTGTTTTCATTTATGAATGAAGAAAAACTAAAATACTTTTTGGATGTAAAATTCATGGATATTCCGAATACGGTTGCTAAAGCAAGTGAAAACGTGATAAAAAACGGTGCTGATTTCTTTAATATTCATGCTTTAGGCGGGATTGAAATGATGAAAAAAGCTGTAGAAGCAGCTAATATTGCTGCGGAGGAAGTAGGAAAAGCAAAACCGATTATACTTGCAGTTACCGTCTTAACAAGTATCAGTAATGAAAAATTAAATGACGAGCTTGATATACCTCACGATGTCAATGAATATGCAATGTTTTTGGCAAAGCAGGCAAAAACTGCAGGCTGCAGCGGAGTTGTTGCAAGTGCATTTGAAGCAAGAAGAATAAAAGAAATTTGCGGTCAGGGTTTTAAAGTTCTTTGCCCCGGTATAAGACCGAAGTGGTCTGCTACAAATGACCAAAAAAGACTAGCCACACCGTCATTTGCTATTGATGAAGGTGCTGATTATCTCGTTATAGGCAGAGCCGTTACTTCTGCAGATAATAAGAAGGAATCCATGCAAAAAATTTATGATGAAATTGGAGAATATTATGAAAGCAAAACTGTTATTAGATAACGGAATGGAGTTTGAGGGAGTTTCCGTAGGTGCAGAGGGAACCGCCTGCGGTGAAATATGCTTTAATACCTCTATGGCAGGTTATCAGGAAATATTGACTGATCCCTCTTATTCGGAACAAATTATTGTTATGACATATCCTGAAATAGGAAATTATGGCATAAATAAATATGATTTTGAAAATGAAAAGGTTTTTGCCAAAGGTATGATTATGAAAAATTATTGTTATGAGGATAGTCATTACTTAGCAAAAGAAACACTTTCTTCTTATCTGCAGGATAATAACGTTATTGCTATTTCCGGAATTGATACACGCAGAATTACAACTTTAATCAGAGAATCCGGAACTATGGCTTGTTTGATTACTACTGAGGAAATAACGGCAGAAATGAGGCAAAAACTCAAAAATTGGCAAATGGATAAAAATGTTGCAAGAATGGCATCTAAAAATCAAAAAATTCATTACGAGGGAAAAGGATTAAAATTTGTCGTAGTTGATTTGGGTTTAAAAAACAGCATCTTAAAAAATTTGCTCAATGCAAATTGTGATGTAAATTTGCTTCCTTATGCTGCTGATGCAAAAGAAATTCTTTCATATAATCCTGATGCCGTACTTTTTTCAAACGGTCCCGGTAATCCCGAGGATGCAAAAGAGGTTATTGAAACAATAAAAGCTTTAGTCGGAAAAATTCCTTTATATGGTATTTGTTTGGGTTATCAGTTATTAGCTTTAGCACTCGGAGCCAAAACATATAAATTAAAATACGGACACAGAGGCGGAAATCATCCTGTTATTAATTTGCAGACAAATGAAGTTATTTTAACCTCTCAAAACCACGGATATGGTGTTGATGAAGCTACACTGCCGAATAATGCGGTATTAACGTATAAAAATCTTAACGACAATACATTAGAGGGTTTTTCTTGCCCCGAGTTAAAAATAGAGGCGGTACAATTCCACCCCGAGGCTTCTCCCGGACCTATGGATGCAGCCGGAATTTTTGAAAGATGGATTAAACAAACAGAAGGATATAAATTATGCCAAAAAATTTAGATATAAAAAAGGTTCTCGTTATAGGTTCAGGGCCTATTGTTATCGGTCAAGCCGCAGAATTTGATTATGCCGGAGTGCAGGCTTGCAGAGCATTAAGGGAAGAAAATATTGAAGTGGTTTTAGTTAATTCCAATCCAGCAACGATTATGACTGATGAAGAAATAGCAGATAGAGTTTATATTGAACCGATTACGGTTGAGGCTCTTGAACAAATAATTTCAAAAGAAAAACCTGACGGGCTTATTGCTTCTTTAGGCGGACAAACAGGGCTTAATATGGCAATGAAGCTTTATAAAGAGGGTATACTTGCAAAATACAATGTAAAACTTTTGGGAACAAGTATAGAGGCAATTCAAAAAGCAGAGGATAGAGAAATGTTTAAGCAGTTGATGCTTGAGATAAATGAGCCTATTCCCGACAGTATTACCGTATCTAATTTTGATGATGCACAGGAATTTGCAAACAAAATCGGCTTCCCACTTATAATAAGACCTGCTTTTACTCTCGGCGGTTCGGGCGGAGGTATAGCAACAAATCCGAAAGAATTTGCAAATATAGTTCACACAGGACTTTTAAGAAGTCCCATTAATCAGATATTAATAGAAAAAAGTATTGCAGGCTTCAAAGAAATCGAATATGAGGTTATGAGAGATGAGAATGATACCTGCATAATTATTTGTAATATGGAGAATGTTGATCCTATAGGTATTCATACAGGGGACAGTATAGTTGTGGCACCGACTCAAACTCTTACAAATAAAGAATGTCAAATGCTCAGAAGCTCTGCCATAAAGATTATTCGTGCATTAAAAATTGAGGGCGGGTGTAATGTTCAATTCGCTCTTGATCCGTATTCAAAACAGTATTATGTAATAGAAGTAAATCCGAGAGTCAGTCGTTCTTCAGCTCTTGCATCAAAAGCAACAGGTTATCCAATAGCAAGAATTACAACGAAAATTGCCGTAGGGTATCATTTACATGAGCTTAAAAATGCCATTACTAAAAAAACCGTTGCGGCTTTTGAACCTGCGATAGATTATGTCGTAACAAAAATTCCAAAGTGGCCGTTTGATAAATTTGAACTTGGTGACAGACTTTTAGGAACTAAAATGAAAGCAACGGGCGAAATTATGGCTATCGGAAGAACGTTTGAGTCCTCCTTTAAAAAGGCCTTAAATTCGCTTGAAGATAAAAATATGGGTTTATTCAGAAGAAAATTTAATGAACATTCGACAGAAGAAATGATGGCACTTTTGCACGTTCAGGATGACAGAAGAATATTCAGAGTAGCTGAAGCCTTAAACAGAGGAGTTGAAATTGAGCAAATCAGCGAAATAACGAAAATTGACAAATGGTTTATTTCCAAAATAGCTAATCTCGTTAATTTTGAACAGAAATTAAAGCATACCGAATTAACTCCGCAGTTGTATATGGAGGCAAAAGAGTTAGGCTTTCTGGATGCTGAAATAGCTGTTATTGCAAGGAAAAGACTTGTTGATGTTGAAAAAATTCGTGATGATAATAATATGAAAGCGGTATTTAAAACCGTAGATACTTGTGCGGGCGAATTTGAAGCACATACTCCTTATTATTATTCTGCTTATAATGAATATAACGAATCGACTCCTTATGAAAAAGACAAAAGTGTCGTTATATTAGGTTCAGGGCCTATCAGAATAGGGCAGGGAATAGAATTTGATTATTGCTCTGTACATTGTGCGTGGGCGGTAAAGAAAAACGGATACAAGTCTATAATGATTAATTCTAATCCCGAAACTTTATCAACCGATTTTGATATAGCAGACAAGTTGTTTTTTGAACCGATGAATATCGAAACTATAATGAATGTAATTGATAATGAAAAGCCTGAGGGTGCGGTTGTTCAATTTGGCGGTCAAACCGCAATAAATTTGGCTGATAAACTTGTTAAAAAGGGTGTTAAAATTATAGGAACATCGCTTGATGCAATAAATACCGCAGAGGACAGAAAATTATTTGAGCATCTTCTTAAACAACTGAATATTCCTCAGCCAAAGGGAAAAGCAGTAAGAACCGAAGAAGAAATGGTTGCGGCTTCCGAAGAACTTGGATTTCCTCTTTTGGTCAGACCGTCTTATGTTATAGGCGGCAGAGGTATGCAGGTGGTTTATAATATAGAAGAATTGACGGAATATTTTAATTCTGCTCTAAAATTCTCGGATGAACATCCTGTACTTATTGACCAATACATAGAAGGTAAAGAAGTTGAAATTGATGCCATATCAGATGGGGTTGATGTTGTTATTCCGGGGATAACCGAGCATATTGAAAGAGCGGGGGTTCATAGCGGTGACAGTATAGCAATATATCCCACGCAAAAAGTAAAACCGGAAATATTGGACAGACTCGTTGAATATACCGAAAAGCTTGCAAAAGCCTTGAATGTAAAAGGCTTAATGAATATTCAATTTGTTTTAAAAGATGATGTAGCTTATGTTATAGAGGTTAATCCGAGAGCTTCAAGAACAGTTCCTATTATGAGTAAAGTGACGGGTACAAATATGGTTGAAATTGCTATGAATGTCGCTTTCGGGAAAAGTTTAAAAGAACAGGGGCTAAAACTGGGGCTTGTTGATAAGACAAATTTAGTTTGCGTAAAAGTTCCCGTATTTTCATTCCAAAAATTGAACAGAATTGATCCTGCTTTGGCACCCGAGATGAAATCAACGGGAGAAGTCCTTGGCATAGATACTGTTTTTGAAAAAGCACTTATTAAAGGTTTTTTAGCTGCAGGATATAAGTTTCCTACTCACAGGGGAGATGTACTGTTATCATTAAATGACCATTTCAAAGAACAATCTCTTGATATAGCACAAAATCTTTATGAACTCGGCTTCAGAATAGTTGCTACAACGGGTACGCATAAGTTTCTTGAAAAACATGGTATTCCGTCAAAAGGTATCGAAAATTTCGATTTGAGAAAAATTCAAGAGGATATGAAGCTTCGCAGATTGAGCTTCGTTATTAATACTCCTACAACGGGCGGTAATGCTGCAAGAGTAGGTTCTCAGAACAGAGGCTTTTTAATAAGAACTATTGCCGAAATGTTTTCGACTCCGTGTTTTACTTCTGTAGATACAGCTAGGGCATATTTGAAAGCAATGAAGTATTATATAGAAAATCCTCAATTAATGTATAACGAATTGAGAGAATACAAGAAAAAAGATAAATGCCTGCTGTCTTAGCAGCAATTTAACAAGCAGTTATATCGTGCAACTTCGAAATCTCTTTCGTTTTTGTCTATTTTCAGAAAAGCCTCTGCAAGTCTGAGTTCGGATGCTGCATCATATTCTGCTGCAGTTGCCTTTTTCAATTCTTCTTGCGAATTTTTATATCTTTTATAGACAATTGTATCGTTATTTTTTATAACTTCATCTTTATGATGCTCAGGTATCATTCCGAGATTGTTTTTTAGTCTTACATGTTCGATTATTTCATCAGCTTGTCTTTTCATTTTCTTTGCTTTGTATTTGCTTTCTGAGAGTTTTCTGTTTTCTGCTTTGAATTCTTTTTCTTTCTTTTCAACACGAATTTCTTGATTTCTTACCATACCTTCGGCAAAATCAACTTTTTCTTTGGCATATTTTATCATTTTTTCTTTGGTTTGTATGATATAATACCAAGCTTCGGATTTTTTCAGTTCTTCTAAATTTTTTTCATATTCTTCAGGTATTCCATTTTTGATTTTCAAAATGGTTTTTCTTATTTTCGATTTTGTTTTTTCATCACAATCGGTTGCCTCCAATAATTTAATCACCATATCACTAAGTGATAGGGATGAGGATTTATGTAATTCAAATAGTTTTTCTATCTTCTCTTTTGTTGTCGGATTTTTCTTAATCAAATCCTCTAAAGATTTGAAGGCGGCTTTTCTTGCAAAAACGGAATTCTTACTGCTTTCGCCGATAAACTCGGCTTTTTCGTTTCCGCTCATTCCATCGGAAAAATAATCCATCATTGCAACATTTAAAATATTATCATCATTCAAGGATTTTTCTATTTTGTTAAAGATTAATTCGGGTTCACAATCCTTACTTGTCAGTAATTTGTAATTACTTTTCATGGAAAATTTTGCCGAATCCTTCATTGCATTAGCAAAATCCTTATTTTTATTTTTTGACTTGGCATTATGATACTTAAGAAATAAATTTATTTTTTCTATCGCTTCGGGAATATTATCCATATCATAGTTATATTTCTTTAATAATTCATGTAATTTTTGTTTTTCTGCATGATTAAGATTTTGGTATCTTTTGTCCGATTTTATGTGTAAAAACAGTAAAACTGCAGTTGTAAATTTATTCTCTTTAACCGCTTCTTTTAAATTTGTATACATTTTGGACAAAATACCTTCATCTTTATGGATAAAAGTTGTTTTTTTTGTCGGTTTATTAATATAATTTGACCATATAGATTGCGATTTAGTACTGATAGGCGATGTTTGTGTATTATTTTTGCCGAGTATTTTGGTACTTTTATCGCTTAAAATTCCTGATAAACTACTTACCAATTTCCTGCCTGTTACCCATGCCAAAAGCATGCCCTTAAATTATTACCTGTATAAATAAAAAATTTTTTTAATAAAAAATTGCCATAAAAGAGGAGGTTCTCAAAAAGAACCTCCTCTAAAAGTCATTTATTGAAGTTTATACTTTAGCAGCCCCAAATTCTTTTGCCATTTCGCCTATTCTGTCCCCTATTGAATTTCTCCAAGCACGTGCTTCTTGTTCAGTAGGTGCATAGGCTTCAATATAAACCTTAGCTTTAGGTTCAGTACCTGATTTTCTGACTAATATAGAACTGCCGTTTTGGAAGTAGATTTTTACACCATCTCCTGATGGTTTAAATTTCCTTACGCCATAATAATAACCTTTTGAACGTTCTACATCAACAGGTAAATCAAATAATTCTTTACGAGTTCCTGCTTCAATTTCTTTATAGTAATTTGCAAATTTATTTACAAAAGCATCTTTATCTTTATCTGTTGCAAAGCCTTTATAATCATCTTTTTCGCTCAAGATAACCTGACCTAAACTTGCTTTTACTTCTTTAAGAATTTGTCCGATTGGTTTCTTTTCCATAGCCATTAATTCTGCTATTAATGAGATAGCCAAGAAGCCGTCTTTTTCGGGGATGTGACCGCCGATAGTTAACCCGCCTGATTCTTCACCACCGATAACAGGAGTATTTCCTGCTTTATCGAGTTTAATCATTTCTTCACCGATGTATTTGAAGCCTACCGGTGTTTCAATTAATTCCAAACCTGTCTTTTTAGCTAAAACATCAAGTTGAGAAGTTGTAGCGCCGCTTCTTAAAATGGCACCTTTCTTATATCCTTTGTGCTTATTGAGGTGATAAGCGGCAAGTAGTATTACATCATTTGCATTAATATAATTACCGTTTTCATCAACTACACCAAATCTGTCAGAGTCGCCATCATTTGCCAAACCAACTTTTAATTTTGAAGAATCTTTAGAAAGTGCTTTTCCAAGAGTTTTTAAGTTTTTGTCGTTTGGTTCTGGACCTGGAGTTTTTGTACTCAAATGTTTAGCTAATTTTATTCCGTTATCCTTCATTAATTGAGGGAAGTATGTTCCGCCTGTTCCGCCAAAATCTTCGTAGTAAATTTTTATTCCCGCATCTTTAATAGCTTTGAAATCAATAATTTTTTTGCCGTTGATTTCTTTATTCTCCATATAATCTCTGTATAAAGGATACGGGTCATATTCGATAACCTGACCTACATTACCCGTAGAAGTTTTAACAGGTTTCTTTGAAGCTATATCAACTGCATAACCTACAACGGGATCGGTAAATTGAGGATCGGCAACTGCACCTTTGCTTGTTAATAAGTTATATCCGCCATCTGGCCAAGGGTTATGACTTGCCGTAAGCAAGAAGCCAATATCAACGCCGAGTTCTTTTGCCGCTAATGCCATAGCAGGTGTAGCACCCGGTTTATTAACATATAATACATTAAATCCGTTATTAGCCATTTGGTCTTTGATTTGAGGTTTGGTATTTTTTGTAGCTTCTCTTGTATCACCACCTACTAAAACCAAGTTTTTCGGAGTTTTGGTTGTATCGTTTACTATTCTTGCTGCAATAGCTTGAGTAAGTAAAGCGGTTGTATCGGCATTAAAATACTTATCTCCGTAAGTAGAACGCATGCCTGAAGTTGAAGTTGATAATTTCGTTGCTACTTCTTTTGCTAATTCAGGGGAAACGTTTGTTGTGAATGGAACTTTACCAGAAAAGTTAACACTATCTGCTTTTAAAGCTAATTTTGGCATACTTACCAAAGCTTCATTTTGAG
>JAEEGL014008431.1_pt1 | contig 13842 bp, 9 predicted proteins | sample 9134231 | NCBI WGS metagenome assembly JAEEGL01 (sample SAMN16246548, study PRJNA631951) | gut metagenome | biome: gut microbiome; feature: rumen; material: fiber-attached | host: Bos | place: Iran: Karaj | collected 2018-10
CAGGAGTATAGACGTATTTTGCAGCGGCCAGTTGTTCGGGGGTAGCCTGCCCGGACTCCACATACTGCAGATAAGGTTCCGCGACGTTTGTGGCTACGGCCTCAATTCCCATGCTGGCAATTGTTCCCGCAGGCGCTGCAGCAAACAAGAAATAAGGAGCGTCGCAAGCGGTAACCACAATGGCAAAAGGCTTTGAATCCGAGCCCGTGACCACATTGGGATCATAATTCATGGCCCAATCTGTGCGCTCTGTCCAGGTAATCGTCTGAGGTTGAGGCTCTTCAACGATAAACTGGATATGCACTGCAGACGCATTGGAATTTATTTCGGCGCCTTTCACATTGCCGATGGCGATAACAGCTTCGTACTTGCCCACATCAAGTGATTCGGCATTCTTAAGCAGGACTTTGGACGCGGCCGTCTTCTGACCTTTTTCAATTATTACTGATGCGTCAACGGAAAGATTGGCCTCAGAGAGGGCTGTGAAACCTTCAGCCGCCTTGTCTGAAATTGTCAATGGGACGGTGATAGCGTCAACGGCTGCCTCAGAAAGGGTTACAGTAATGGAGACTTCGCCGTCAGTGAAAACAGCGGGTGCAGAAATACCTACTTTGGGCAGCTGGGGTTCTGTCTGCGGGCCTTCGGTATCCTCTGTGCAAGACCAGAAGAGCACCGTAGTCAAGGCCAAAGATAAGATGTAAAACGGTTTGTTCATAGCTTGTTTGTATTATTAATGGTTATTGTCAATCAAGGTAATTTCCTACCAATACATACATTGTGGGTCTGTCTCCGGATGACAGCTGTGGATTGTCTCCTCCCAAGAAATGAAATAAAGGATCCGGCATGGCTACTGCACTCAGAAGGGGAAGAACAGCAAGGCTGCGCTCATCTGCCTTGTCTTTGTATACTATTTGTATTGCAATAGATTCGCCTATATCATATGGCACTCCGTCAATGCAGTAAAACTGAGCGTCATACAGGCAATAGCCGTGAGCTCCCGCAGGCGTTTGATCAACAACATCGGCAAAATGCTTAACAGGCGAATAATTCTTCCTCTTGCCGACATCTTCCATTGCCGGGTTCTCTGTCTTGGCGAACAAAACAGCGGAAATAATCTCACTACCGTCAGAGTAGTATATCTTGGTTGTAAGCTCCCACCAGCCGTCAAGGACAGGAGACCTCACGCTGAAGCAACGCGCAGTGAGCAGGTCTTTATTAACCGGGTTGTCTCCCTTCCTGAGTTTTGGTACCAGATTGTCCTTCTTCTCGCAGTTGTTGAACGAGGCGCTCCTTAAATCGAAGTCAGTAAACGAGAAACTAAGTTTGTTGTGTGCATTTGATATCGAGACAGTTCCGTGTATCATTACATACGTTCCATAACCGTCAATCCAGAACCACGTGCCACCATGTGCCATGCCAATCAAGGCAGTGCCGCTGTCTCCGGTGTCATTTACCTGAAACTCTCCCTCAGACTGGCCACATACTGCCACTTCCGCTAGTTGCAATGACTCTTCCTTTGAATATATTCTGTATATATCGGCGCTGTTTTCACCAATTATCACTCCACGGGTAAGGGTATAATAATACTCCGTTTCAAAGTCATAAACAAGTTTCCCGCTTGCACGGATTTTTACCGCCGACTGCCGCTGGTCATTCAGGCGGACAGTACCCTGGATAGCATAGTCCTCGTCTCCGTCTATAGTTACTGTAAGGTTTCCCAGGATTATGTCGCCTTCCACCAGCGAGTTCTTGAAATGACCAGTGTACTGGCCAGCCGCCTGCCCGAAAGTATAGGTTCCGGATGGTAGATATACCTTCTTGAAAGTATAGAAAAAGAGGGTCAGTTCATCACCGTTTTCGTTTGATGCGGAAATGGGAAGAGTATTGATATCTCCTTCAATGATGTCGTTTTTGGACAAGTTGGGGAGTGTGGCCTCCAATAGTGCGGGAATGCCGTCGGAGGGTAACTGACTGCCGGACAAATGGCTGTCGCATGCGGAAAACCACAAGATGGAAGCCGCGAAAAGTGTCAAGATGCCAGGTCTTTTCATAATATATTAATAGTCATAATTCTGTTTGATGTTCGGGTTGGTCTGGAGTTCTACCAATGGGAAAGGAAGGAGATTGTCCCTTTCCTGGAAACCTGCCGCCGGATTGGTGTTGTCAGAGTACTCCACCACGCCTCCTGACAACAGCCTGGGTATGGTCCTGCCTTTGTCCGCAAGCACTGTTGCAAGGTCTCCCCAGCGTTTAAGATCCTGGAAACGAGTGGCTTCGAAGCATAGCTCCAGGAAACGCTCCTTTTTCACGTCTTCAAATGTGACACCTGTTTTCTGTGGTAGCCCCGCTCTTTTCCTGACCTCGTTATAATAATCGTCCCCGTTCTTCCCGTCACGTACGCACGCTTCGGCCATCATCAATAGGACATCGGCATAACGCATGCATGGAATATTGTGAAGCCGGCCCGCCCACTGGTCCTGGGGTTCGTCATCGGCACTTACCAGCCACTTCATGCGAAATACACCTTCATTTCCGGGCCAGTTGCTCCCAAGTGTGTAGGAAACTCCGTAATCTGCGAGTTCTGAGATGTGGATGACCGAGGCTTTGCGCCGCATGCTGGAAGGACCTTCTTCCGCTATGAAGGCATCGTAAACCTTCTTGGTGGCACACATGGCCCCCCAACCTTTTACGGTAAGGAAATTGAACGGTCCGGTTACACCGTCCCAGGTAAAGCCGTATCCGAAGAACCAGTTGTCATTCATGCCGAACCAACCATCCTGTTCGGTGATATTGTTATTGTCCCAGTGGCGCACGTTCTCGAATATATACTCTTTACATCCATTTGTCTTGGTGTGATACAAATCAAGCATCTCATCAATAAGACCATAGAGATGTGAGCCTATCACTTTGTCAAAGTCGTTTCTTGCCTTGTCGAACTGTCCCAACGTAAGATACACTTTGCCGCGTACCGCATATGCGGCTTCAAGGGTGATTCGTGTTCCGGAGTCGCGGTCATCAATACTCTTTTTTGAGCCAAGGGCGCCAGAACTCACAGCAAGCGTGAGGTCCTCCAGCACCATGTCCCAAAGGTCGTCAATTTCACTCTGCCCTATTTGATACTCCTCCGGTTTAAGAACATGGTCGACCAGGGGGACCTTCCCCCAGAGCGTAATCAGTTCATAATAGCACAGAGCCCTGTAGAATCTTGCCTCTGCCGTACCCCTTGCCTTTACGGTACTGTCATCCGCGTTAAATTTGTCAAGGATAAGATTGGCAAGATATATAGTCTCGTACAGTTCTTTATAGATTTCATGTATCCACAGGTTCGCTGATGTAATGGTACTGTGCGTGATATCCGACTGGATATTATGCTCACTTTGCATCTCATCAGCGAGCAGGTTCTTGAGCCAGAAGAGGTTGGCATTGTAACCCATGGTACCTTGACCGGACCAGACGGTGCGCCAGCCTGCATAAAGGGCAGACACGGCGGCTTCGCAATCTGCATCTGTAATGTACGAATTATCCTCGCTCTTGACACCCTGCTGAGGAATGTCCAGAAGCTTTTGATTGCATGAAGCAAACGCCGGAATGATTACCGCAGCTACTGCCATTATCTTTATGATATTCATACTATAAAACTTTTTACAAAGTAACTGAAATGCCAAAAACAATCTTCTTGGTTGTTGGATATGCACCCAGGTCAAGACCTATTCCGCTGACTGCATCATTGGAAATCTCCGGGTCGAGACCCGGATAGTTTGTAAAGAGGAAATAATTGTCCAGAGATACGTTGAAACGTATTTTCTCAACGGATGCCTTTCTCGTGAGTTTCTGAGGCAAAGTGTATCCAAGTTGTATCTGCTTTATGCGCAAATACGATCCGTCAAAAACAAATGCGTCAGAGAGGAGGTATTTGGAAATGTTGTCATTGCGGTCCTGGGGCTTTGCGTAGCGCCCATGGGGGTTCTGTGGCGTCCAACGCTGATCATACATGCTTTTCAACTGATAGGTGAAATGTGATGAGTTGTTATAGCACATGAGAACGTCATTCCCTTGAGTTCCATTTGCAAAAACCGTAAAATCCAACCCTTTCCACGCAAGGGACAGGGTGAGGCCGTAAGTGTAATCCGGAAGAGGTTTGCCTATGATGGTCTTGTCCGTTTCGTCAATCGCTCCGTCAGCATCTCCACTGAGATTCCTGAACACCGGGTCTCCTGCACCGTCCAGATGATCAACCTGATAGCCGCGGAAGTACCAGATAGGATAACCTTCCTCAAAAGCTGTGACCGCTCCCACTCCGTTGATGATTTTGGTACTCATTATGCGACTGTCGCTCACATTGGGATTGAGCCAGGTAACTTTATTGTCTAGTGTTGCCAGGTTTCCGCTGACGGAATAGAACACATCCCCTATATGATCTTTCCACGTGAGTTCAAGTTCCAGACCCTGATTGCGGATATTACCGCCATTCACTGGCGCTGATACGTTTCCAGCCTCATACGGCACATTGATACGCTGGATTATCAAGTCCTTAGTGTTTTTACGGAACCAATCCAGAGTGATGGACATCCGGTCTTTCAGAAGCCTTGCGTCAAGGCCAAAGTTCAACTGCTCGGATGTCTCCCATTTCAGATCCGGGTTGTAAAGCTGTGCGGGACGTGCGGAAGTGATATATGAGACAGAAGTATTTGTAAAACTGTAGCCCGCGGATTTCAGATTTATCGAATTGGAATACTTGTAACCTGACAAGTTGCTGGTGGACCCGTTCTGCCCCCAACTTGCGCGTATCTTGGCAAAAGAGACCAATTCTTTGACAGGGGCGAAAAACTTTTCCTTAGACAGAATCCATCCCGCCGATACAGAGGGGAAATAGCCCCAGCGGTTATCTTTGGGAAGAACTGAAAGGTCTGCTGCATCTGCCCTGAGCGTGGCTTCCAGGATGTAGCGTTCTTCGTAATTATAGTTCAACCTTCCGTAGTAAGAGAGCTTCACGTTGGTAAGTTCGTATCCGGATGTGGAGCGGTTGGCACTGCCGGAAGGGAAACTGATGTCGGCAAACAGAGGGCTGTCTTCGGACGAGCTGGTTATGCTCATTGCGGTGAATAAACGCCTGTTCTGAGAAAAAGAAGTTCCCAGCATGGCTCCAAAGTTATGCTTCCCCAGTTTTCTATTGTAATTTGCGAAGTTCTCCCACTGGTAGTAAGTGGTGGAAATGCCGGAACGCGCTACCTCCGTGGCACCGGAGCTGTTAAAATAGGAATTGCCTCCATAGTATTCATGCTGGAAATTATATGTCTGGTCATCGAACAGGCGGAAACCCATGCGGGATGTGACCACAAGCCCCTTGACGGGTATCAAATTGGCGAACAATATGCCGGAAAGGCGGTTCCCGAAATTCTTTCTTTCGGCCGAGAGGGCGGCGACAATGGGATGAAGACGTCCGGAAACACTGTAGTAATCGCCATTGTCATTGGTGAACATCTTCATGCCTTGATCCAGGAGAATTTGTTGTTCAAGAGGCAGTTTGTCCGGCGCGTAAGTATCGGCAACATACGGAGGCTGACTCATGGTAATGGCGAACAGGTTGGGGCTTCTCATTCCCGCACCGCTCAAGGAGACTCCGTCAATGAGCGGAGAAGTGTTATAATTTGCATAATCCAGATTGGCTCCGGCTTTCAGCCAGGGCTTTATCTGGTAATCTGCATTCAGCGTTACGCTGAATCTCCGGTACTTGTCTTTGTCCAACCTGACGATACCGTCTTCGTCAAGACTTCCGACTGACAGGAAGAACGTGCCCTTATCGTTTCCTCCCTGCAGACCAAGACTATGCCGATATGTATTACCATGTCCAAAAGCCACATTGAACCAGTCGGTGCTGGAATAACCGTCCCAAACACCCTGGTCCATGAGCAGAAGAACATCCAAATCGGTGAAAACCGGATCGGACTCCTTTTTCTGCTGAATGAAATCTTGTGACTGCAACAGTTTCGGTTTGCGGGCAAGGCTGCTGAGTTGGTATTGAAAGTCATACGTGATGGAACTTATGCCCTTTGATCCTTTCCTGGTAGTGATAAGAATGACCCCGTTTCCTGCCTGTGCGCCGTAGATGGCCGCAGATGCGGCATCTTTAAGGACCTCCATGCTTTCAATGCTTCCCGGGTCAAGCGAAGCTATGTCATCCATAAGAAGACCGTCTACCACATACAAAGGGTCAGATGTGCCGTTGGATGCGATACCCCTTACCCTAACTGTAGGAACTGCACCGGGCTGTGCCGATGTGGTAATGAGGTTCACCCCGGGGGTTTTCCCCTGAAGGGCCTGTTCCACATGAGTGATGGACCTGCCCTGAATGTCCTCTGCCTTTACAGATGATATGGCGCCAGTCAGGTCACTTTTGCGTTGGACGCCATAACCGACCACAACCACTTCCTCTAGTAGTTCGCTATCATCTTCAAGCACAACAATCATATCATTCTGAGCAGGAATTTCCGTCGTAACATATCCTATACTTGAAACTTGCAGGAGCGTTCCTTCCTGCACTCTTATAGAAAAAGAGCCGTTGATATCTGTAATTGCGCCATTTGACGGTACTGATTTCTGTATTACGGCTGCACCTATCACCGGAGCCCCGCCGGCGTCCAGGACAGTACCGCTCATAGCTGCTGTCTGCGCAAAAGCTTCAATTCCCGTAAACGGTATTATAACTGCAAGACCGAGTAACAATTTAATAAAACGCATAACTGGAGCCATTAATCTTTTTACAAAGATATCGTTTTTGGATCTGTCGATTGTTGTCTTTTGGTTTGAATAATTGTCGCTTGGTTAATTTTGACAAATAATTAAACCTATTTACAATTATATTTATTATCATAAAGGTATATTTGCAAAAAACAATTTAACTCATGAAAAGACTCCTGTTTGGCATTGTTTTATTTCTCGCTCTCCTTCATCCGGCAACGGCACAGGTGCCCGTTCTGCAGGAAGAACAAATCAGGATGATGTTCAAGGATAACCCTGGACTCGCAGCAGGTACGAAGGCAATGTACCGGGAGCCTTTTGAACCTCATGCCGCTGTACCTAAAGGTTACAAGGCTTTTTATATAAGCCATTATGGGCGCCATGGCGCCAGACTTGAAACCAGAAGCGAACCATATGACTACATGTACAAGTTTCTGGAGGAAGCCCACATGAACGAAGCTCTAACGGATTATGGGGAAGACATCTATCGCCGTTTCAAAGCATTGTATCCCTCCCTTCAAAACTCCCGTGGGGATCTTACTTTTAAGGGCCAGGCACAGCATAAGGGTATAGCAGACAGGATGGTAACGAATTATCCGTCTGTCTTCAAGGGGAAAGCCCACGTATGGGCTTCCTCCTCCGTTGTCCCCAGATGTGTCATAAGCATGGCCTCATTCTTGGAACAGCTTCATGCCCGTAACTCCAAACTGCTGCTGACATATTCTGCCAACATGGCAGACATGCATTACAACGCTCTGGTATATGAGGACTACCCAAACGCAGAAGATTTGGAGCGGCTGAAAAAAACATCAGAATTCATGAGCCTCGCCAAAGAGATATTAGGAAAGGATATAGAACTTGAGCCTTTCTTTATGAGAATCTGTAAAAGCATGGACTATGTGAATGCCCATGGCGGACTGGTAGCGACCAGCTATTTTTGGAGCATTGCCGGCAATATGCAGTGCCTTGATACCGAAGAGAACTTCAACGATCTTTTCACGGAAGATGAGGCTTATTACATGTGGAGGTATTCAAATATCTCATATGCCGCCATGGTTGGAAGGACTCCTCTTACTGAAGGTATCTTCCCTTTTTTGGCACAGAGCCTTTTACAGCAGATTCTGAATCACGCCGAAGAAGACATTGCTACAGGCAAAACCGATGTCAGGCTCCGGTTTGGCCACGACACGGCAGTTGGCCCGCTAATGTCCTTACTTGGCATAGAAGGCTGGACAGAGATTGTTTCAGAACCTGAGGAATTAGCAGCGAAAGTCCATAGTTTTGACATTCCCATGGCGTCAAATCTACAGTTTGTTTTCTATCGGAACAAGAGGAATCCCGATGACATCCTGCTGCGATTGATGTATAATGAGAAAGACCAGATACTTCCGCTTCAGGACCAGTCAATGGCTCCTTATTACAAGTGGCAGGACTTCAGAGAGCATTATCAAAATGTCTGTGAAAATGCCCGGCAACAACTCAAAGCGGCAGAAGCAAAAGTTAGACAAAACCCTCAATAAACTAATGAGAACCATTCACAAAGCATTAAGCTTGTTTCTTATATCGGCCGTGTCTTTGGCCTGCGCTGATCAAGATTCGCGCGCTGTTATGGAGAAAGAAATCGACTCCATCCTGCGCGGCATGAGCCTTGACAACAAAATCGGGCAGATGATTTTGCTCGAAAGCCAGATGGTTGCGTATAAGAATAAAGACTACGAGTATAAGAATCTGATGGCCTTGGAGGAGAAAGAGCTCTCAGAACTCATCAGAAAGGCAGGGCTTGAAGACAAGGCAAATGCAGCAAGACTCATTCAGCTTAAAGAATCGGGTAGCAACAGTGCTTCATATGCATATTACACATTGTCCATGGCCTTAAACTCCGACCAATGTTTTCTTTTGGATCAGGACAGGATGAAGAGTGTGTTTGGAGACTACCATGTTGGCGCCCTGCTGAATATGCTTGGCACAGAAGGAGACAGCCTGGATGTCTGGAACTCTTCCATTTCAGTTCTGGAAAAAGCCTCAAAGGATTTCAACGGAGGTCTCCCGATGATTTACGGCCTTGATCAGGTTCACGGCCCCACATATATATTCGGCGGAACAATGTTCCCACAGCAAATAGGATTGGCCGCAACTTTCAATCCGGAACTGATAAAGGAACTGGGTGAGATGAATGCCTATGAAACAAGGGCTGGCGGCGTGCGTTGGATTTATGGCCCGTCGATGGATTTGGCCGTCAAGCCCTCATGGCCCAGAGTCTATGAGAGCTGGGGGGAAGATCCTTATTTGACTTCGGTAATGGCAACGTCTTATATGCAAGGTGTACAGGGGCCGGACCCTGACAATATCGATAGTTATCATGCCGTTACCTGTGTCAAGCACTATCTTGGATACGGCTCTCCGGACAACGGCCTGGACCGCACAACAACCACAATCTCCGAACCCGACCTTCGCGAGAAGCACTTTGAGCCTTTCAAAAGGGCCGCGCTTGCCGGTGCGTTGTCATTTATGACCAATTCGTCCATAGTTAACGGCGAGCCAGGTGTATGTAACAGGCGTTTCCTCACGGAGTGGCTCAAGGAAGACCTCAACTGGGACGGCGTCATCGTCACGGACTGGGGCGATGTTACAGACCTTTACAGTCTTTATAATGTTGCTCCAGACATGAAGTCGGCCATTGCCATGGTGGTGAATGCCGGAGTGGACATGCTCATGGTCCCCTCGTCCCTGGAATTCGGCCCGGCACTCAATGAACTGGTGCAGGAGGGCGTCGTCAAAATGGACAGGATTGACGATGCTGTTCGCAGAATCCTGCGGTTGAAATACCGCGCCGGTCTATTCAAGGAAGATCAGCCGGCGGATTATTCCCTCTTCGGAAGTTTGGAGTTTTCAAGAAAAGCATTCCATGCTGCAGTTGAAAGCCAGGTCCTCCTTAAGAATGAAGACAATGTCCTTCCCATTACCGGCCCGGCCAGAATTCTGGTTTGCGGGCCCAATGCCAATACGATGAGAGGACTTAATGGCGGATGGACATACTCCTGGCAAGGGTCCAAGGTGGAGCAGTATTACAAGCCATACAACACCATCTTGAAAGCCCTTCAAAACAAATTCGGCGACCGGAACATTATCTTTGAGCCCGGTGTGGAATATGACATGGATGGAGACTGGCAGGACGAGAAAACTCCGCAGATCGGCAAAGCCGTTGCTGCAGCCAAAAAAGCAGATTACATTATTGCTTGTGTGGGAGAGAATTCGTATGCAGAGACTCGTGGCAACATCCTGGACCTTAATCTGTCTCAAAACCAGAAGAATCTGGTCAAAGAGCTCTGCAAGACCGGCAAGCCCGTAATTCTTGTGATTAATTCCGGAAGGCCCCGCCTCATTGCCGATCTGGTTCCTTCCGTTAAAGCCATTGTGAACATAATGCTTCCCGGCAATTACGGCGGAGATGCCCTTGCGGCCCTTCTTTCAGGAGAACAGAACTTCAGCGGCAAGATGCCAATGACATATCCGGCTCATCCCAACGCCTTCACAACCTACAATTTCAAGGTGCTCGAAGACCGTTCCACCACTCCCGGAATATACAATTATGAAAACCACGCTAACGTTCAATGGTGGTTTGGGGATGGCCTTAGTTATACTACATTTAAGTATAGCAACCTTGTTGCTGACAAGCTTTCGTTCACCCCAGACGACACCATCAACTTCAGCGTTGACGTGACCAATACCGGAAGGATGGAGGGCAAAGAAACTGTCATGCTGTTCTCCTCAGACGATATTGCCTCCGGCATCCTTCCGGATAACCGCAGATTGAGGGCGTTTAAAAAGGTCACCCTTGTCCCTGGTGAAAAACAGATCGTCACCCTAAGCATTCCCGCAAAAGATCTTGCATTTGTAGGGGCGGACGGAAAGTGGCATTTGGAAGAAGGCGGATTCACCTTTATGGTGGGAGGGCAGTTTCTTAAGATTAACTGCAATGAAAGCCTGACCTTTTAAACTATGAGGCAGTTATTCTTTTCTATTATTGTAGTCATGTTGACAGTCGCATGTGCCAACGTGCGCTCTCCTCTTCCCAGAGAGAAAGCATCTGAAAGTCTGGACAGCGCTTTTACTTCATATCTTTCGGCCGTCCGTGAGAGATCACTTGATTTGCACAGCATAATGGTCATCCAACATGGCAAGGTGCTGGAAGAGGCACAACTTGCGCCCGATACCGCTCACGTAATGTTTTCTGTCAGCAAGACATTCACCAGCGCGGCGGTGGGCTTTGCCATCGACGATGGCTTACTGTCGCTGGACGACAGAATTGTGGACATTTTTGACGACCACCTGCCCGAACAGTATTCTCCCCAACTGGAGAAGATCACACTGAGGCACTTGCTCACTATGACCTGTGGTCATGGAAACGACCCCACCTATAATTATATGGAGAAGGACGGGGATTGGATAAAGGCGTTTATGGAGTGGCCCATTGAGTTTGAACCTGGCTCATGCTTCTGCTACAACAGCCTTGGCACATTCATTTTGTCTGCTGCCGTACAGAAAGTGACGGGAAAGAGGCTGGTAGACTACCTTGAAACTCGCCTTTGGGAGCCTCTGGGTATTGAAAAACCCTTCTGGCAGGTCAATTCCCAGGGAATCAACACCGGCGGCTGGGGGCTGTTCCTTCGCACGGAAGACATGGCCCGCATGGGAATCTGCCTCCTCAACGAAGGTAGATTCGGCTGCAGGCAGGTAATACCCAAGTGGTGGGTGAAGGAAATGGAAACAAAACATGTGGATTCCTCTCCGGCCCACTTCAACCGTCAGCAGGCCGACGCCATCATTGACAACCTTGACCACCCTCAGCATGATTTCTTTTCTAAAGCCGCCAAAGACTGGCTTTGGGGATACGGCTACCAGATGTGGCTCTGCCCCGACGGCGCTGTGAGGGCAGATGGATCAAAGGGTCAGTTCATTATAGTGATTCCAAACAAAGATGCCGTGATTGTTACCACGGCACACATCTCCAATATGGCTTTGGAGCTGAAACAAATATGGGATTATATCGTCCCGGCTTTGTAGTTAGTCTCCGTAGGGGTTGGCCTCGTCCCAATCCTTGAGAACATCTCCATGGGCGGCCTCGCAGTGCTTTTTGATCCAGATGCGGCGGTCGCTCACAAGCACCTGTGTGGTGGCCGTTGCCTCAGGGAAAGGATACTTCCCGTGCATCTCCTTCACGAAGTACTTGCGGAACGGAATCAGGAACAGTATGCCAAGGACACCGCCAAGCAGCGAGCTCAGAACCATCTGCCAGTAATTCACCTCCACACCTGATATATATATATGGCAGGCAGGGTGAAGATGGCGCCGGCCACAACGGCTCCGGAGCATCCGCCGATACTCTGGATAATCACGTTCTGCGCAAGCGAGTCCTTCTTTTTCAGTGCCGATGTAAGCCCCACCACAATGATGGCGATGGGAATTGCGGCCTCGAACACCTGGCCCACCTTGAGGCCAAGGTAAGCCGCCGCGGCGCTGAACAGGATAACCATCAGCACGCCGACGGCCACCGAATAGGGCGTCACTTCCGTGTAATTCTTCTCCGGCTCAAGAAGAGGCTTGTACACCTCGCCGGGCTTCAGCTCCCGCTGGGCATTTTCCGGGAGCTGCATGTTTTTCTTTTCTTCCATATTCATTTTAGACATAATATGTGAGCCTCGGGGGCTTCCATTATGTTCCATGACAGAACGGCGCCCTCGAAGCCATATTTCATTATGGCGTCAATGGATTCAGTGACATACCGGGGCGTCGTGAGGGCAATGCCTTCGCGATAGTTGATTTCCAGGCCCGGGTATTTGTGGCAGGGGTAGGGCGCCATGGCTTCCAGCTGAGACTCGAGGAACTCCACATCCATCCGGAATTCCGGATATCCCGTTGCGCCGGGGACCGTCTTCTTGAGAAGGTCGTACTCGAAACCCATGCCGGCGGGGGCGTTGGTCTTGCGGTAAAGCATGGGCTTTATGAAATCTGCATGCCTTGAGAGGATTTCATAGTCCTGTCCCACAAAAGTTGCCATGAAGGGAGCGTAAAGATCCATGCCGATACCCAGGCCGCGGGAGCGGAGGCTGTCGGCAATGCCTGCGACAGCGGTACTTACCACGGTCCCCTTGGCCTTGAAGAAGGCATCGGCAAGAGGGTTGACGAAACTGAATCCTCCTGCGGGAGTGTATCCGCTGACGGACAGGAAGGCGTCGCCGTCGGCTTCCCAGGCCCTCCTGACATCGGCCAGGTCTATTCCCTGCTCCCTGAACCTGGTGGTGCACACGGGGCATCCGCAGCCAAGGACTCCGCCGATGCCGCCAACGAATGACTGCGTGCGTATCCTGTCAAGAAATACTCCGTCGAAAGGGCAATCGGCAAAGAGACTGTCGTAGATGGAGACTATATGTGCGGCGTTTTCCGGATTGGAGGGGCAGTTGAAGCGGAAGCCCTCGCCGGCGGTGAGGTCGAAACTGGCGGGCTCGTCGCCCCAAAGATCCAGGGCGGGGGTGTTCTCGCAAACCTCCTCCGTTTCTGCAAATACCGGCAGCCACAGGAACATCCTTATTCCCTTCTGATGCAGCCAGGAGCCTACCTCCCGGTAAATGTCCTTGTCCTTGCTCCAGCCTATTATTATAGTATTAATAGGAATATGGGCCGATACCGAATCCAGCCTGGAGATAATCTCCGCCGCGGAGTACTGAGGGGAATCCCACCCTCCAAGCGACACCTGGACTATGTATGACGGCTTTATGTTCTTCCCGCAGGATGCGAGAATGACCATGGCAAGGATTAGCAATAAGCGTTTCATAGCACTTGATATTTGTTACAAATATAGCAACCTGGCAGGAAAATAAAAAAAGTTAAAAAAATTTTGCTAGTCTGAAAAAAGTTACTACCTTTGCAGTCCCGTTTGAAACAGAGCGGGATTTTTTACGGCCCAACGGGCACGAAACCAAGTTCATTGACAATACTGAGAGAATAGATAAGAGGTAAAGCAAAAGATAGAGTTAGTCTGATAAAAGAAGTTATCAAAAACGGAATTTTCGGACTACAATTTCAAATAGGCAAGAGCATAAAAAA
>JAEEGL015616043.1_pt1 | contig 13842 bp, 8 predicted proteins | sample 9134231 | NCBI WGS metagenome assembly JAEEGL01 (sample SAMN16246548, study PRJNA631951) | gut metagenome | biome: gut microbiome; feature: rumen; material: fiber-attached | host: Bos | place: Iran: Karaj | collected 2018-10
ACCACGGCTCTGGACGTGACGATCCAGGCGCAGATCCTGGAGCTGATCAACAAGCTGAAGCAAAGCCGCAACCTGTCGATCATCTTTATCACGCACGATCTGGGCGTGGTCGCCAATATGGCTGACAAGATCGCCGTCATGTACGCCGGCAAGATCGTGGAATACGGCAGCAGCGCTGACGTTTTCTATGATCCCCGCCATCCGTACACCTGGGCGCTCCTTTCGTCCATGCCCGACCTGGATACCAAGGAGAAACTGGAGTCCATCCCCGGAACGCCTCCCAACATGATCTACCCGCCGAAGGGGGATGCTTTCGCCGCCAGAAACAAGTATGCTCTGGAGATCGATTTCGAGGAGCAGCCGCCGATGTTCCAGATCAGCGACACGCACTTCGCGGCGACCTGGCTGCTGCATCCGGATGCGCCTAAGATGGAGCCGCCCCGCATCGTGACGGAACGCATCGCTAAAATGAGAAAGGCCAACGGTGAGTCGCATGAGTGAGAATAATGACGAGATCCTCCTTCGGGTGGAACATCTGTGCCAGTATTTCAAGACCAACAAGGCGGTCAACGACGTCAGCTTTGAGATCAAAAAGGGAGAGGTCTTCGGCCTGGTCGGTGAGTCCGGCTGCGGGAAGACTACGACCGGCCGCTCGATCATCCGGCTGTACAATCCGACTTCCGGCAACATCTACTTTAAAGGCCAGCGTATCGGCGCCGGGATCCTGTCCTACAAGAACGACATCAAAGCGGCGAAAGACGCTCTGAAGGAAATGTCGAAACAGATCGCGGAAAGAAAGCGTGAGGCCGGAGCCGATGCCGCCGCGCTGGACCGGGAACTGAAGGAAGCGAAGGAACAGTGTGCGGAAAAGATCCGGCAGGCCAAAAAAGAGATCAAGAGCGCCAAGTACGATCAGAAGAACTGCGACAAGGAATACCTTGTCCGTCATCTGAAAGAACTGGAGGCTGAATACCGTCCGAAGATCAACGCTGCTTCCGGCGAGGAGAAGAAACGGCTGGAAGAAGAACTGAGCAAAGAGTCCTCCTACGCCAGAAAGCACCGTCTGACGACACAGATCCAGATGATCTTCCAGGACCCGATCGCTTCGATCGACCCCCGCATGACCGTACGGGAGATCATCGCCGAAGGTCTGATCATCAACGGCGAGAAGGATAAGGCTTATATTGAACAGCAGGTCTACGACATGCTGGAGCGTGTCGGTCTGGTGAGCGAGCATGCCGGCCGGTATCCGCACGAGTTCTCCGGCGGTCAGAAGCAGCGTATCGGCGTGGCCCGCGCGATTATTATGAAGCCGGATCTGATCATCGCCGATGAGCCGGTCTCCGCGCTGGACGTGTCCATTCAGGCGCAGGTCATCAACCTTCTGAACGATCTGCGCAAGGAGATGGGACTGACGCTTCTGTTCATCGCTCATGACCTTTCCGTCGTCAAATACTTCTCGGACCGTATCGGCGTGATGTATTACGGCAACCTGATGGAACTGGCCGATTCGGACGAACTGTTCCTGAACCCGCTGCATCCCTATACGCGGGCTCTGCTGTCCGCCATTCCGCTGCCGGATCCGGAATATGAGAAGAAGCGCAAGAGGATCGTCTACAATCCGCTGGCAGCGCACGACTACACGACTGACAAGCCGACGCTCCGCGAAGTCAAGCCCGGGCATCTCGTATACTGCAACAACCTGGAATACGAGAGATATATGGCCATCCTGAAGTAGACGGACAGTCATGGAAAAACTGAGACCGTGGATCGGTCCGGCGGTCGTGAGCCTGATCCTGCTGATCCTCGGAGCCGTAACGCAGGGGCTGTTCAGCCAGCCGGATCCCGGGCAGGTGATCCTGATCCTGTGTAATGTCTTCTTCATTGCGGGTGTGTTTACCGCCGGGATCGGGGCGCTCACCTGGATCAGCCGCAAGGGCGGGTTCGATATGATCCGATACGGATTGAAAACCTTCTTCTCGCTGTTTTCAAACAAACTCCGGGAAGAGCGGGAGAAGAGCTATCACGACTATATCAAGGCGCGCAAGGAAGAGAAGTGGACCTGGAAGTGGCAGTTCGCGGTCCTGGGGGGCGCCATGATCGTGATCAGCCTGATCTTGATGGCGTTTGTCAGAACACCGGCTGCCTAGCCGGTTTGGAAAACCTAACAGGGGCGGGACTTGTCAGAGTCCCGCCCCTGTTTGTTGACGCATTCGTATTGATGCACATCGGAGTGAACCCGGTGGAAGCCTGAGAAGCCGGGACTGATTACTATCAAAAAATATCAAAAAAAGCACTTGACATGCAAGACGACAAGATGTAGACTAAAAGCGGACTACAAAGTGTCGCCTTGCTGCGTACTCTTAGTTCATGAGAGAGGTACAAAATGGATCAGAAAAGGCTGGGAAACATAGAAGAAAAATTCGCGGAGATCATCTGGGCCAATGCCCCGATCTCTTCGGGAGAATTGGTGAAGATCACTGCCAGAAAATTCGGTTGGAAAAAATCGACCATGTACACTGTCTTGAGACGCTTTGCCGAGAAGGGCGTTTTTGTGAATGAGGATGGTATCGTGAGACCACTGATCTCGCGTGAGGAGTTCAAGACGATTCAGGCCGAACAGATCGTGGCGAATCAGTTTGACAGATCGCTCCCGCTTTTCATTACGGCCTTTACTTCCAGAAATACGCTGACGGAGGAGGAGATCCGGCAGATCAGGGAGATCATTGATTCCTGCGGAACGGATCCCTCGCAGAAGTGACAGGAGGGGTATGATGAAAAATGTACTGGTACAGGCCATGCAGGTCTCTCTGTCGGCCGCGGGCCTGATCCTGGCGGTCGCCGGGGTACGCCTGCTGGGCCGCAGGATCGGTATTTCCAAACGGGCGATCCTCTGGCTCTGGGTCGCGGTGGGACTGCGCCTGCTGATCCCGGTTTCCATCGTGTCCCCGAACGGGGTGATGCCGACGATCCGGACAGAACGTACGCAGGCCGGGGAAGAGCCCGGACGATCCGCGAGTCCGGCGCAGGATGACAGCACAGCGGTGCATGGAAACGACTGGGCGGCGGCCGTTCCGAAAGAGCCCGTCACAGCGGTCGAGCCCGCCCCCGTCGGGAAATCGCAGACAGTGCCGGAGCCGGGAGCCCAGAGCGCATATGCGAAGCCGGATCGGCAGAACGCGGCTGCAGTTCCCCCGGTGGAAGAAGAGAAATCGGAGAGTTTTCCGTGGGAAAGCCTTTTGATCATCGGATACGGGGCCGGTGTTATGGGGATGCTCGGCTACTACGTGGTCAGGTACCTTGCCCTTTCCCGCAGGCTGAAAGAGAGCCAGACTCCTCTTGAAGACAACGTGTTTGTTTCCCAGCATATCAAAACGGCGTTCGTTTTCGGGATCATCCGACCGAGGGTCTATCTGCCGGCTGACCTGGACCCTACATACAAAGACGTGGTCCTTTGTCATGAGTTCGCGCATATATCGCACGGGGATCAGGCGTTCAAAACACTCGCGTTCGCGCTTCTGTCGCTTCATTGGTTCAATCCGTTCGTATGGCTGGCTTACTTCCTGTTTGTGCAGGATATGGAGTATGCGTGTGACGAGCGTGTGATCAGAAACATGAGCCCTGAGGGTCGGAAGAAGTATTCCGAGGCGCTGCTGTGTCTCAGTACCGGCCGGACGTTTTCCGCTGCCGTTCCGGTGGCATTCGGGGAAAAGAAAGTCGTGGGTCGGATCCGCGCGGTGTGCCGGTATCGAAAACCGGCATTGGTCCTGAGCGTCCTGGCAGTCGCGCTGTCGCTGATACTGGGAGCCTGTTTCTTTACGAATCATGAAACGAAAGAGGATGTGCTGCCTTCGGAAAGCGCCGGGTCTGTGCCGGCCGCCTCCGAGCCGGCATCTTCCGATACGAATGAAACCCCGGCGGAAAGCGGAGCGGAAACTTCAGAAGACACGGGCTCCGAGCCGGGGTCTACCGATACGAAAGAAACTCCGGCGGAAAGCGGAGCGGAAACTTCGGAAGACACGAGCCCCGAACCGGCGCCCTACAAACCGCTTCCGGTGGTTTCCGGGGAAAAAACGTATGAGGATCCCCACCTGGTAAGATTCACGAACTTCTCCGTGCTGATTCCGGATATTCCCGAGATCACCTACGTCCGCATCAGGAAAAACGCCCTTTCCATCGAGTGCGGTACCGCAGAATCTGCGATCGAAGTCTTTTGGACAGCGGATGCTTCCGCTCAGGATCCCGGAGTTGTTCGGCTGGTTTCAGAAGGAAACGCGGCGGTCTGCCTCAGACTGGCCGACTATGCGGAACAATGGTTCCGGGAGACCGGCTACAGGGCCGATGAGATGGTCGGCTGGTTCCGGGATCACGTCTGGATCGAAACAGAGAATCGGGGACAGCCGTCCGGTTTGTTCAGTTTTATGAGAAGCCTGTGCGAACCGGGTACGGAGGCTCAGATAACTCTTCTTGAAAACGGGCAGAAACGTACATATGGATGGTTCACCCGGGAGGACGGGACGGAGCGGCCGGAGACGATCACTTTTGTGATACGGCAGATCCCTGTTCCGGGATTCACCGTTTGGCGACGGGCCTATCCGGCGGAAGGCGTCATCGAGGTCCCGCGGGGGGAGCGGTCTTTGACAATAGAAGGAAACGGCGCTTCTTTTACTGTTTACGAAAACAGCAGACTCCTGTCCTTCCGGGAAAACGAAACGGCACCTGTTCAGTACTATTGGGCCGAAGTCGGTGAGATTAGCGAGTTCCGTATGACAGGGAGACGGCAGACGGGGGATTATGGTCAGGCGTATTTGTTTGGCCTTTTCAAACGAGCTCTTGATTTCATCGAGTATGACGAGCTGTTCTATCCCGCAGGGATCGTTACAGTTGCGGACAGGGGCCAAAGCAATGAAGAGGTGATCCGGGAATTTGAAGAACTGCTGAATGAACGGATCAAAACCCATCAGCTCTCTCCCGAAAACTGTCTGTTTGTTTCGCCTCAGGAGCAAGGAGTCGAGCCCGCGGAGCCACTCCCGAAAGAACATGGAGAACCGCTGAAGGTCAGGGTCGTCCTACGCTTCTCATTAACGCATTTTGACATTTATCATGCAGGTCAGTATATGTCTTTGGAAGAGATGGGCAGGCTGGAGAGGAGGGAAGGCGTATACGGTACATATGCGATTCATCTTTCCGGCGTAATCACTTTGGAAAAGGGAGTGTATGTGCTGAAAATGAGAGTTGACACAGGAGACGGCGGTTTAGGGGAGTCCCTGGGGTACTTCGGATTGGAGTATCTGCCGAGAGCGGAAGAATGATCTTCCGCGTCGATCGGGCCGCTTTCGTGCGATACCGGCAGGCGGGAAAACGCGGAGAAACCTGCCGGTTTTACGCAACAGAAAAGCCGCTCCGAAAGGAGCGGCTTTTCTGATATCACCATTATTTATCCGCCGTGCTCACGCCTTCGGTGGAAGAAGCTTCGGTGGGCTTGGAGACGAACACGTTGGTGAGCTTGATGTCCGTGTAGGCGCTCTTGACGCTGAAAGGCTTCGCGTTCGCTTCCAGGTCGGGCAGGATCGTCTCTTTGAAATAGGTCTCCTGTTTGCTTTCGGTCAGGGAAGTGCGCTTGGCTTCGGTGGCCTTGACGTCCAGTTCTTCCAGACAGTGGATCACATACCAGGTGGTACCGCTCAGGGCAACAGTGGCTTCGCCTTTTTTCAGCTTGGCACCTTCCGTGTAGAGGACGGAACTGTTCTCGACGCTGCGGACGTAGCTGGTGGAGGAGTAGGTCGCCCGGCCGGTATAATTCGTCTTGATCGCGTCGATCTTCTGACCGTCTTTGATGTCGGCCAGGATCTCGTTGGCCAGCTCCTCGTTATAGGTCTTGCCCTCTTCCTTCTTGTCGTCTTCGGTCTTGGTGACTGCAAAGTATTCAACGGTGAAGGATTCGCATTCTTCGTCCGTGACCGTGAAGTCGGTATACGCTTTCTTCATTGCATCGTGGACCTTGACGGCCAGGGACATGCGGTTCACGATCTCCATCATTCGCTCTTCACTGGGGTTGCCCATCAGCTCGAACAGCCCGTCGGCATAGGAATCGCGGATCCTGTGGATGAATTCATGAGCCTTTTCCTTATCTTCCTCGGTCAGCGTGACGCCGTACTTGGCGGCCTGTTCGTTCAGCATGCGGGCCTGGCGAATCTGGGCCATCACGTCTTCCTGCAGGGACTGGCCCATCGTCTGGGTGCGGCGGCCGCTTTCCATGCCCCACATATCGGTAATGCCGTAGTAGTAATAATACAGATAAGCGTAGGAGCCTTCCTGCTCCCACTGGAACAGGCGCAGCCAGAACATGGCTTCGTCCATATAGATGGTCTCGTCCCCGTAAGTGGCCGCGACGGTGGTCCCGTACTTGGCGGGCTTGACGGCGCAGCCGGCGACTGTCATGACGACGGCCAGAAGGAGAGCACATACACTGAGAACTTTTTTCATCGGGAAACCTCCGGATCTTGAGGCTTTTCCGGCACCGGGGCGCACGAAAAAGCATGTCGCTTGCTGCGACCGAATTATTATATAGTATTCTTCCGGGAACCGCAAGCGTTTTCCGCCTGCCGGAAGCCTGAAAACGGTGATTTTCTCATGACTTTTCGAGGGAGAGGGCGGCGGGGAGTCCGTCCTTTTCCGTGTTCATGGCCAGGATCCGTTCGATCAGTTCGTCCGCTTTGGCGAGAAGGGCGTCGGCGGTCGGAGCTTCGCCGGGACGGAGCGTCAGAACCAGGGCGGGTGAGTCGCCGGCCCGAAGCTTCATGGCCCCTTTATAGCCGCGCGCGAGAGCCAGGACTTTCTGCGGATCGAGGGGGGCTTCTTTGAGGAGCACGGCCGTGATCCGGTTTTGGTCGCCCGTCAGCTCGGTCACGTAGGCCTCGTGGGCCAGCCCGCGGAGCAGGGCAATACGCAGCAGGTGCTGGAGGGACCGCGGGATATCCCCGAAGCGGTCGATGAGCTCGTCCTGCATGTCTTCGTACTCGCGCCGGCTTCGGATGAAGGAAATGCGGCGGTAGATGTCCATCTTCTGGTTCTCGTTCGGGATGTAGTCCGAGGGAATATTGGCGTCCATGGCCAGATCGACGGAAGTCTCGAAGGTGAATTCCTCGGCTTCCCCCTTCACTTCCCGGACTGCCTGCCCGAGCATCTTGCAGTAGAGGTCGTAGCCGACGGCTTCCATGTGGCCGTGCTGCTCGGCGCCGAGCAGGTTTCCGGCTCCGCGGATCTCCAGATCCCGCATCGAGATGCGCACGCCCGAACCCAGTTCGGTAAAGTCGCGGATCGCGGTCAGCCGCTTTTCGGCCACATCCTTCAGGAGTTTGCCTCCCTGATAGAAGAGGAAGGCGTAGGCGGTCCGGTTGGAGCGCCCGACCCGGCCGCGGAGCTGATAGAGCTGCGCCAGGCCGAAACGGTCGGCATCCTGAATGATGATCGTGTTGACGTTCGGGATGTCCAGACCGGTCTCGATGATGGTGGTGGAGACGAGCACATCGATATCCCCGTTGATGAAATCGAACATGATCTGCTCGAGTTCGCGCTCCTTCATCTGCCCGTGGGCGTAGGCGACTTCCGCGTCGGGAACGAGCGCCCGGACTTTGGCGGTCACTTCTTCGATGTTGCGGACCTGGTTCGAGACGTAGTAGACCTGGCCACCGCGGGCCAGTTCCCGCGCGATCGCCTCCCGAACGATCTCGGTGTTGAACTGCGCCACATAGGTCTGGATGGCCACCCGGTCCATGGGCGGTTCCTCGAGGAGGCTCATGTCCCGGATCCCGATGAGGCTCATATGCAGGGTCCGCGGGATGGGGGTCGCGGTCAGGCTCATGACGTCCACCGTTTCGCGGAGCTTTTTGATCTTTTCCTTGTCGGCCACGCCGAAGCGCTGTTCTTCGTCGATGATGAGCAGGCCGAGGTTTTTGAAGTTCACGTCCTTCGAGAGCAGGCGGTGGGTGCCGATGACGATGTCTACCCGGCCCTTTTTCAGACCTTCCACCGTTTTTTTCTGCTGGACGGGGGAACGGAAGCGGGAGAGCAGTTCCACCGAGACAGGATACTCCTGCATCCGGCTGACGAAGGTGTTGTAATGCTGCTGCGCCAGGATCGTGGTGGGGACCAGGTAGGCCACCTGGCGGCTTTCCTGTACCGCCTTGAAGGCGGCCCGGATCGCGATCTCTGTCTTGCCGAAGCCCACGTCGCCGCAGATGAGGCGGTCCATGATCTTCGGGCTTTCCATATCCTTCTTGACCGCTTCGATCGCCTTCAGCTGGTCCTCGGTCTCTTCGTAGGGGAACTGTTCCTCGAATTCGCGCTGCCAGACCGTATCCGGGCCGTAGACGTAGCCTGTGCTGTTCTGGCGGGCGGCGTAAAGCTCGACCAGGTCTTTGGCGATCTCGTAGGTCGCCCGGCGCACCCGGGTCTTGGTCTTTTGCCACTCCTGTCCGTCCAGACGGTTCAGCACCGGAGGATGGTCTGCGTCGGCGGAGGCGTACTTCTGGATCCGGTTCATCTGAGTGACCGGCACGTAGAGGTTGCCGCCGTCCCGGTAGCTGATCTTCAGGAAGTCCTTCTCGATCTGGTTGATGACCTTTTTCTCGATCCCCTGGTAGATGCCCAGACCGTGGTCCTCGTGGATCACGTAGTCCCCGACGTTCAGGTCGGAGATGGAGCCGGGGCGGACGCCTTTGGCGGAAGAGGCGCGGCGCTTCTTCTTGGCGCGGCCGAAAAGGTCGCCTTCGGAGACGACAGCCAGCCGCAGGGCGGGGTATTCGAAACTTTTGTGGATGTTTCCGTAAGTGACGAGGATCTGCTCGGGAAGGACGTCCTTGTCGGGGGATTCCGCGTAGAAACTCAGGAGGCCGTTCTCCGCCAGGTCGCGCGCGAGGCGTTCGGCCCGGCTGCGGGAGCCGGAGAGCAGGATGATACGGTATTTCTCCCGGCGCTTCTTCTGGAGATCCTGGATGAGCAGGTCGAAATGTCCGCCGTAGGAGGGCATGCTGCGGACGTTCAGAGGGTAGTGGAAGCAGGCCGTCAGCGGGTCGTCCCGGTATTCCAGGCCGGTGAAGAGGAGCACACCGCCGCGGTCCAGGGCTTTCCAGAGTTCGGCAGGCTCCCGAAGCTCCGGGACGGAGGCGAAGCTTTCGCCGCGTTCCTGCATCAGCTCCAGCCGATGGAGCATGCTTTCCTGAAATTCACGGGCGACGCCTTCCGCTTTTTCCCTGATGCGGCCGGGCTCGTCCAGAATGATCAGGTCGCCGGCGGAAAAATAGTCCAGCAGTCCGGCCGCCGTCCCGAAGGTCTCGGAGGCGGCGAAGAGAACCGCTTCGCCGAGATTCTCCACAGACCGCTGGGTATCGGGGTCGAAGCTCCGGACGGAATCGATCTCGTCGCCCCAGAATTCGATACGGACCGGGTATTCTTCCGACAGGGGATAGACGTCCAGGATATCGCCGCGCCGGGCGAATTCGCCGGGAGAGGTGACTTCAGGGAGCCGTTCGTAGCCGAGGGCGGTCAGCCGCCGGTCCAGTTCGCTGAGGTCGCAGCTGTCGCCGGGACGGAGAGAGACGGCGCTCTTCCGGAGGGTGGCCGGGTCGGAGATCCGGTCGAGGAGGGCGTCCACGGTCGTGACGACGGTAAGGGGCGATCCGGAAAGAAGCTGCTTTAAAACGCTCATCCGGCGCCTGGTCAGGAGGTTTCCCTGCACGTCGGCCTGGTAGAAGAGCAGGTCTTTGGCGGGATAGAAGGAGACAGGCTGTTTGAAGAAGGTCTGCGCGTCTTCGGAGACTTCCTTCGCGCGCACTTCGTTGTAGGTGAGGATCAGGACGCGGGTCTTCTCCCCGGCCAGTTCCGAGGCGAAATGGACCCACTGGGAATCCACGCAGCCGGATACGGAAACAGGGCCCTTCCGTTCGGAAAGGGCCCGCGTAAGGGCGCGGTGATCCGGCAGATCGCTGACCGGTGCGTGAAAATTACGGGACATTCGTCTGATCCGAAGGGGTGTCTGGCGTCCGGGCGGACGTGTTTTCCGGCTCCTCCGATCCCTCTTCTTTCTTCTGTTTCTTTTCTTCCGTCCGCAGACGTTTCTTTTCTTCCGCCAGCAGGCGTTTCTTTTCCTCTTCTTCCGGATCCCGGTTGAACAGATTCATGGCCTCGTCGGCACCGTGGGTCAGAAAGACGAGCGCCGCGTCGGCAGCCCGTCGGACTTCGGCGGCGACGGCTTTCTCTTCCTCCGCCGTAAAGCGCGCCAGCACGAAATCGGCCAGATCCCACTGCGGAGGCTTCATGCCGCAGCCGCAGCGGATGCGGGGGAAGGCGTTCGAGCCGAGGCAGAGGATCAGGTTCTCCAGACCGTTGTGGCCGCCGGCACTGCCTTTTTTGCGCACGCGCAGGCGCCCGAGGGCCAGATTCACGTCGTCGCAGACGACCAGGATATCTTCCGGAGGGATGCGGTGGTACGCGGCGAGCGGGGATACGCACTCGCCGCTGAGATTCATATAGGTGAGGGGCTTGACGAGAAGAACTTTCTCCCCGCCGAGAAGACCCATGCCGGTAAGGCCCCGGCTGCGGTTGACATTGACCCGGATCCCGGCCCGTTCCGCCAGCACGTCAACGGTCTGCCAGCCGATGTTGTGGCGGGTATGTTCGTATTTGGCGCCCGGATTCCCCAGGCCGACGATCATTTTCATGGAAGGCTCCTTTGGGTGAAAGGCGGTGCTTTGCGCACACACCTTTGCCCGGGAAACGGTCCTCCGGGAATGTGCCGGATCGCCGCCGCTCGGGTCGGCTTCATTATACATGAAAAGGGGAAGAGGGGAAAGAAGGAACCGGGCGTTTTCGCAAAAAACTCAAAAAAGAGAGCGGAAAGGGAACCTTTCGGGCGGCTGCCGTGGTATGATACGCATGTCCGGGCGGCCAAGCCGTCCGGGGAAATCCTGCGGCGGCAAGGAGACGGATATGACCCTGAAGGACTTGACGGAAGGGAAAAAAGGAACGATCGTGCGCGTCGGCGGCGACGGCGCGCTGCGGCAGCATCTGCTGGATATGGGGCTCACTCCGGGGACCGAGGTGAGCGTGGTCAAACTGGCGCCTCTCGGGGATCCCATGGAGATCCGCGTGCGCGGATATGCCCTGACGCTCCGGCTGGCGGAAGCGGCGGAGATCGGACTCGGACAGAATGCCTCCGAGTCTGAAAAAGAACCGGTGCTCCTGAGGGGCGACCGGAAGGGGAAGGCGGAACACCCCGGTCTCGGCGAAGAGGGACGCTTCCATCCGCCGGGCAGCGGAGAGGCGCTGCCGGACGATACGCTTCTGACCTTCGGCCTGTTGGGGAATCAGAATTCGGGAAAGACGACGCTGTTCAACCAGCTGACCGGGGCAAACCAGCACGTGGGCAATTTCCCCGGCGTCACTGTGGACCGGAAAGACGGGGTGATCCGCGGCTTTCCGAATACCCGCATCACCGATCTGCCGGGCATTTATTCGATGTCCCCCTACTCGGGCGAGGAGCTGGTCTCGCGGGATTTTGTGATGCATGAAAAACCTCACGGGATCATCAATATCGTCGACGCGACGAATCTGGAGCGCAACCTCTACCTGACGCTGCAGCTGCTGGAAATGGAAACGCCCATGGTCGTGGCCCTCAACATGATGGACGAGGTGAGCGGCAACGGCGGCTCGGTAGACATCAACCGCATGGAGGAACTGCTGGGCGTACCGGTCGTGCCCATCGCGGCGATCCGGAACCAGGGCGTGGACGAGCTCATCAAACACGCGGTCCATGTGGCCAAGTATCAGGAAAAACCCCTGCGTCAGGATCCCTGCGACGAGAATTATGCCGGCGGATCGGTACACCGCTGCCTGCACGCTGCGGCCCATCTGATCGAGGACCATGCAAAGGCGGCCGGCATCCCGGTGCGCTTCGCGGCTTCCAAGCTGATCGAAGGAGATCAGAGGATCCTGGAGCAGCTGGAACTGGACGAGAATGAGCAGGAGCTTCTGGAACATATCGCGGTGCAGATGGAGGCGGAGCGCGGGCTCGACCGGAGCGCAGCCATGGCGGATATGCGCTACAGCGCCATTTCCCGCATCGCCTCGGAATGTCTGGTGAAGCCGCATGAGAGCCGGGAACAGGTGCGGAGCCGGAAACTGGACAGGGTCCTGACCGGAAAATTCACCGCGATCCCGATCTTTATCGGCCTGATGGCCCTGTCGTTTTTCCTTACTTTCCACGTGATCGGAGCCTTTTTCCAGGACCTTCTGGAGAAAGGGATCGGAGCCCTTTCGGGGGCGGTCGACGGGTGGCTCACTGCCGCGAACGTGAACGAAACGATCCACAGTCTGATCATCGGCGGGATATTCCAGGGCGTGGGGAGCGTCCTCAGCTTCCTGCCGATCATCGTGACCATGTTTTTCTTCCTCTCCCTGATGGAGGACAGCGGCTATATCGCCCGGGTGGCTTTCGTGATGGACAAGCTCCTCCGGAAGATCGGCCTTTCGGGCCGCAGCATCGTACCGCTGCTGATCGGCTTCGGCTGCACCGTCCCGGCCGTGATGAGCACGCGGACCCTGCCCAGCGAGCGGGACCGCCGCATGACCATCCTGCTCACGCCTTTTATGAGCTGCACGGCCAAGCTGCCGATCTATACCTTTTTTACGGCGGCCTTTTTCCCGAAGAACGGATGGCTTGTCATGACCGGCCTGTATGTGCTGGGGATCGTTGCCGGTATCCTGGTCGCGCTCCTCTACAAAAAGACCCTTTTTAAGGGCGAGGCGGTGCCTTTTGTGATGGAACTGCCCAGTTACCGCCTGCCGAGCCCGCGGAACGTCCTGCAGCTTTTGTGGCAGAAATGCAAGGATTTCGTGCAGCGGGCCTTCTCGGTGATCCTGATCGCGACTATCGTGGTCTGGTTCCTGCAAAGCCTGGACCTCTCCCTGAATCTGGTGACCGACTCCGAAAGGAGCATTCTGGCGATGATCGCGGGCTTTCTCGCGCCGCTCTTTAAGCCCCTCGGACTGGGCGACTGGCGGATCGCCACCTCGCTCATATCAGGCTTTATGGCCAAGGAGAGCGTGGTCTCCGTGCTGGAAGTTCTCTTCGGGACGGAAGGCGGGATCGCGCTTGCTCTCACAAAACTGCAGGCTGCTTCCATGCTGGTCTTCAGCCTTTTGTACACGCCCTGTGTGGCGGCGGTATCCGCCATCCGGCGGGAGATGGGCCGGAAGTGGGCCGTCGGCGTGGTCCTCTGGCAGTGCGGCGTGGCCTGGCTTGCCGCGCTGGCGGTGCGGCTGGTCGGGCTGCTGTTTGGGGCGGGCTGACGTTTTACGGGAAACACAAAAGAGGACGGATCGCTCCGTCCTCTTTTGTTTTGCGCGCCGATCAGTGCTTGATCGATCCCTTCGGCGAGTAGGTGGCTTCCGGATAGTAGCAGTCAATCATGCGCTGCACCAGCATGACCTGTTTCGCCCGCTTCTTCGCGTCCTCGTCGGTGGAATCCCAGCTGTGATGCTGCGCAACGCTGCCGCCGGTCTTCAGATAGATCGGAGCCGCGACGCGGATCATTTCCGGAACTTCGTAGTGACGGATGAAGCCGCCGGAAGAGGTCGGGTTCTCGGTGTGGCAGTCGATCGGGATGTCGATCGCGGCACGGACCGCGGCCAGGTGCTGCAGCTGGTAGTCGCGGACGATATTGAAGGAGTCGGCGCCGATATCCTGCAGGAGCTTCGCGGAGCAGGGGTTGCCGTGGCCGGCGTGAGCGGAGATCTTGAAGCGGCAGTCAGCCGGCAGCAGGCCGGTGGCGCGGGCTTTGC
>JAEEGL016099395.1_pt1 | contig 13842 bp, 4 predicted proteins | sample 9134231 | NCBI WGS metagenome assembly JAEEGL01 (sample SAMN16246548, study PRJNA631951) | gut metagenome | biome: gut microbiome; feature: rumen; material: fiber-attached | host: Bos | place: Iran: Karaj | collected 2018-10
ATCAAGCGCATCATCGAGATCAGCAAGATGCCCGAGTTCTTGGGCAAGATCATCTTCCTCGAGAATTACGACATGACGCTCTCCAAACGACTCATCACTGGCGTTGACGTATGGCTGAACACACCCACACGTCCCCTGGAGGCTTCGGGTACGTCAGGTGAGAAGGCCGAGATGAACGGTCTGCTCAACTTCTCGGTGCTTGATGGCTGGTGGTATGAGGGTTATCGTGAGGGTGCCGGCTGGGCATTGACCAGCAAGCGCACTTATACCGAGCAGGCCCAGCAGGATAAACTCGACTCGGCAACCATCTACTCGATGCTCGAGAACGAGATCATTCCTCTCTACTTCGCCAAGAACAGCAAGGGCTACTCCCCCGAGTGGATTCAGTACATCAAGAATTCGATGGTACACATCGCGCCCAACTACACCATGTCACGCATGATGCGGGACTATTTCGACAAGTTCTATTGTCCGCAGGCCAAGCGTGCCCACAAGCTCATGGAAAAGAACTACGCGCTGGCTAAGGAGATCGTGGCTTGGAAAGAGAAGGTCGCCGCACATTGGGACGACATTCAGCTCGTGGGCGACATCATGGGTAATCGCGAGGCCATCGCCAACGGCAGCGCCGACATCGACGTTACCATGCGCCTCGACACTGCAGGCCTGGGCAACGATGTAATACTCGAACTCGTCGTTTACCGCGAGGAGGATGGCCAGACCAAATTCTACAGGGCAGAGCCCTTCAATGTGGTGGCCAAGGATGGCAATATCTTCACTTTCAACTGCAAGATTCCATTCCACGAGAACGGCACCTTCCGTTATGCCTACCGCGTCTATCCATGGAACGAAAACCTGCCTCATCGTCAGGACTTCGCTTACCTCAAGTGGATCTAATCAGTAACGGTATATAGAAAAGGCGTTGTGTCATGATTTTGATACAACGCCTTTTCTTTATTCAGCACTCAGTTTAGTCCATTATGGGTTGTTGCCCAGAATCCTATTCATGAGCGAGCTCACGTCGTCAATGTCCATGATGCCGTCACCGTTGATGTCACCGTTCTTGGCGGTGAAGATTACCATCATCGTGGAATTCGGGAGCATCATCGCGGTCAACTGGTTGTTCCTTACCGACCTGGTGACATCCAGTCCGTTGACCAGTACTCGATCCAATTGGTAACCATCTTCAGGAATGAAGACAAACTTGTTGTCGGTGCCATCATACACTGTCGCTTCACACAATTTGTTGGAGAACGTGAAAGTATCGTTGATGGTCACCTTGCCGCAATCAGAGCATGCCAGTTTCAAGGAGATACCAGCTATTTCCTCAACATTGAGCCTGTTCCAGTCGGCTGTTGCTTGATAGGTGCTTACCAAACCCGCAGGAACATATAGGGTCGCATTACTACAGTTAAGGAAGGCTTTCTCACCAGTTTCAAACACATCGGTGATATAGGAAGTCACAGACTCCAATGCAGTGCACCAGGAGAATGCTTCCTTTCCAATGAAAGTCACTGAACTAGGTATAGTCACTGATTTCATGTTATAACAAACGTAAAATGCACTCTGATCTATTGTGGTAAGAGAGTTTGGCAATGTAATGGAAATCAAGCTAGTACAACCCGCAAAAGCACTATTCCCGATGTATTCAATGGAATTAGGAAACTCCACTGAAGCCAACCCTGTATGACCGAATGCGGAACTCTCTATACGTGTTACTGAATTGGGGATCGTGATAGATGTCAACGTTTTACAGCCCCTAAATGCGCCAACGCCGATAGTCTGGACGGTATTCGGGATAACCGTATTTTGACATCCCGAAATCAAGGTATTTGTGCTGATTTCAACAATGCAGTTCCAGTTGTCACCCGAGGTGTAATTGGGATTTCCTTCCTCAACGACCATCGATACGACATTAGGATTATGTGCAAAGGCTAAGTTTCCGATTGAGGTCACTGATTTGGGTACCGTGATAGAGGTTAAACTGTCACAGCACCCAAAAGCATAGACTCCAATAGTCGTGACATTTTGGGGTATCGTTAGAGATGCCAAGCTTGAACAGAACTCAAAAGCACGCTCTTCAATGACCGTTACAGACTCGGGTATCGACACTGATACTAGGCCGGTGCATTCACAAAATGCACTCTCTCCGATTTTTGTAACGGAATTAGGTATTGTGACCGTAGTCAAGCCACGGCAATACTCAAATACATATCTTTTAATCTCAGTTAATGATTCGGGAATAGTGACACTTTTCATCCCTTCGCAACTAGCAAAAGCTCCGCTTTCTACATCAGTGACAGAATTTGGGATATCAATCGAGGTTATTCCCTCACAATGCCAGAACGCATCATAACCGATTTTCGTAAGGGTATTTGGAAAGGTGACTGATGTGATCAATTTGCAACATGAAAAAGCGTGTCTATTGATAGCTGTAACACGATAACCATTTGCAAACGAAGGGATTCTGATATCACCCACGTAATCTGTTATCGTATCATTTCCGTACCAGCTGCTACGTTCTTCCATTGCCGTGACAGCACAAGTCTTGTCGTTCTCACTCAAGATGTTGTAATAAATAGTAACGCCATCGGCGTTTTGTTCGCTGAAGTCATAACCCATGGCCGACAAAGAGCTAAAAAGCACTGCAATTAGCAGGATTCCAATTTTAGTAGTAATTTTTTTCATAATGTGATTTTTTAGAGTTAATGGATTAATGATAAGCAAAATTACGATTAATTTTTTTAATTTGTAACTACAGGACTGAAAAATCGACGATAATTTCTTTAAAAACGCCATTTTATTTTTGTCTAATATTGCAAAAAGATGTAACTTTGGATGGAAAAAGTGGGGCTTTTGCTGATGTTTATTCCTATTTTCTTGATTAATAAATTTTTATAACAGATATTCACCTTTTAAAATTTCTATTTTATGAAACAAAGTATCACAAAAATCATTTTGATGGCCTTCATGCTGCTGGTCAGCGTCACGGCCAGTGCCTATGTTGAGATTGACGGCATCTTCTATAACCTGTCAGGGGAATACGCTACCGTCACCTATGACACCTACGGACACTCGTCCTATGCTGGCGACATTGTCATACCGCCATCGGTGACCTACAATGGTCGTGAATACATCGTTAATACAATTAAAAGTTTTGCGTTTGAACAATCCACAGAATTAACCTCGGTTGTCATTCCCAATACAGTGACATCCATTGGCGAATATGCTTTTCAGGGATGCAGCAACCTGACTTCTTTCAATATTCCCGAACGGGTCACGGTCATCAGCAGATGGTGTTTCGCTGACTGCAATAGCCTGGAGAGCGTCGTCATTCCCGAGGGGATTATCGGGATTGGTGACTGTGCTTTTCATGGCTGCACCAACCTGAGGTCCATCACTTTTCCCGAGAGTATCACCAGGATTGGAGGATTGGCCTTTGATGATACCCCTTGGTTCGACAACTTGCCCGACGGACTGGTATACATCGGGAAGGTCGCCTATAAATACCACGGGCGTATCCCCAACAATTGCGAAATCGACATCCGTGAGGGCACGGTGTGCATCAGTGGCGAATGCTTCTGGGAGTGGAGCACCACGGGGTTGACCGCTGTTACTATCCCGAGTTCGGTACGCTCCATTGGCTTTGGTGCCTTCTATAATTGTGGCAAGTTGACATCCATTGACCTTCCTGAGGGGCTTAAGACGATTGAGAGTTCAGCTTTTGCCCATTGCTCCAGTTTGACGTCGGTGGTTATCCCGGCAAGTGTCACCTCATTTGGTGCGAGAGCCTTTGAATGGTGCGATGCATTGGAATCGCTCAGTGTAGCTCCGGGCAACACCGTCTATGACTCCCGAGACAACTGCAACGCAATTATCAGGACCAGCGATAATGTCCTGCTTGAGGGATGCAAATCAACTTTTATTCCAGAGGGCATCAAGGCCATCGGTCGCTCGGCTTTATCAGATATTGATTTGCTCGAGGTGCCCATGCCCTCCAGCCTTAAAACAATCTATAGCTATGCTTTTCAGAGCTGCAGCAAACTCACGCACATTGAATTACCTGACAGCCTCACGAGCATCGGGGAGTATGCCTTCCGTATGTGCTCTGCTTTGACCACCGTGAGCATCGGCAGCAGTGTCCAATCGATTGGTAAGGAGGCATTTGCCGAGAACCGCAACATGACCGATGTCTATTGCTATGCCACACAGGTACCTAACGCTTACTCCAATGCTTTCATGGACTCTAAGGTGAACGAGAACACGGTGCTCCACGTCCCCTATGAGTTGCTCGAGCAGTACAGGACAACGGCTCCGTGGAGCGAGTTCAAGGAAATTGTACCCCTGGCGCTGCCCAAGTGTGAGGCACCGACCATCACCCTGCTGCCCAACGGGAAGGTGAGCGTGCAAAGTGCCACCGAGGGCGCTACCTGCGTGACCAACATCACGGCCTGCAACGAGGAGCCGATAACAGGCTCAGTGATAAGCCTGAGCAAGCCGCTTGTGCTGTACACGGTCACTTCCTATGCAACCGCCGAAGGCTATGAGGATTCCGATGCGGTAACAGCCACATTCCGCTGGGATGGTGCCGGTAGCGACGGCGACATCAACGGCGACGGTATCATGGATATTGATGATATGATCACACTGATGAACAAAGTCCTGGCTCAGTAATCAGGAATAAATCCGGAACGACCAAGAGGCGGTGTGTCATAATTGGCAACAGGAATACGGTGTGTCATAATTCGCGACTATAGTTGTTTTGCTTTATTTCTCGCGCGAAGGGCGATGAATGCTACCAGTTGCCAATTATGACAAAGCTCCTTTAGTTGCGAATTACGACACATCGCCTTTCTGTCTCTTGTAGTGGCTTGAAAAATGCGGTATTGGGTAAAGTGACACGGGGTTGAAAATGAGAATTTATGACAGAAAAAGCGCTAAAGGCCAAAAATCGCAGTTATTTTGCTTGCTTTTACCGAATGTTTTGTATTTTTGTAGGTTAAAATAACGGCTTGCGCCGTGCTTAATGGATAAATGTTTAAAGATGGCTTCAGCCAACTGAAAACCGAAAGCTGACAAGTCTATGTTTGGCAAAAAGGGAAATATGTTGTCGAGAGTCGCCGCCTGGGTGGGCAGCGGGTTGCTCGGTATGGTGGCGGCACTGCCGTTTGCCATGTATATTCCCTGGGTGCAGAACAAGGTGGCCGATGCCGCGGCCGAGTATGCAAGCAAGAAGACCGGCATGGACATCAGCGTGGGCGACGTGCGGGTGAAGTTCCCCCTCGATGTCAGTGCCACCGATGTACAGGTAATCGACCAGAACGGCGACACGCTCTTTAAGGCCGACGAGGTAAAGGGCAACGTCAAACCCGGACCGCTGCTGGACAAGAAGGTCGAGGTGGACAACGCCTCGCTCAAGGGTGCCAAGAGCCAAGTCAAGACCGACGACGGATCGATGGATCTGGACGTGGATGTGGACGATGCCAAGATTGACAGAGCCAAGGTGGACCTGAACAACAACAAGGTCGATGTGGGCAATGCCGCACTCAAGGGCGGCAAGGCCAAGATGAGCTACAAGCCCGAGAAAAAGAAGCCCGATCCCAAGAAGGAGCCGAGCAAGCCCTGGAAAGTCAATGCTGACAAAGTGACAGCCGACGATTTGGACTTCAAGATGGACATGAAACCCACCGTCGATAACCTGGACGCCAAGGTGGGCCATGCCGAAGCCAAGAACGTGAAAGTGGATACCGGCGAGCAGACGGTCGATGTAGGCGAGCTCGATGTCGATAAAGCTGATGTGAAATATGAGCATCCCAGCGAGAAGGATGCCAAGAAGTACCGCAAGGACCATCCCATGCCCAAAGACGCCAATCAGGACAAGGGCGATGACAAGCCCTGGAAGGTCAAGGCGGGCAAGGTGCGTCTCAAGGACAGCAAGGGCAAGTATAGCCAAACGGGCAAGAAGCCCAACAAGCCGGGCACGACACTGGATCCCGACAATATCGAGGTCGAGGACGTAAATGCCGAAATCGACAACTTTGAGATGGACGGCGACGACCTCAAGGTACCCGTTAAGCATCTGAGCGGCAAGGAGCGCAGCGGCTTGCAGGTCAAGGATGCCAGCGGCACCGTCAACAAGAACAAAAACGGCCTGGACTTGAATAACGCCCGCGTCAAGACCAAGGGAAGCGATATCAAGATGGACGCCCACGTCGATCAGGACATGCTCGACGGCAAACCCAACGGCAAAGCCACCATCGACACCGACAGCAAAATCGACCTCAACGAGGTGGAAAAGCTCGTCCCCGAGGCCCGCAAGGCACTCAAGGACATACCGCATAACAAACCCGTGCGCATCAAGGCCAAGGCCCGCGGTAACGAGAAGCGCGTGGACGTGCAGTCGCTGGATGCCGACGTGCCGGGCATAGGCCGCATCAAGGGCAAGGGCACCATCTATAACCCCACCGATATGGACCGCATGAAGGCCGACCTGGACACCGAGGTGGACCTGCGTGACCCCAGTGCGCTGAACAGGATGCTGGGCCTTGACGACGTGAAGCTGCCCCCCATGAAGTTGAGCGGCAAGCTGAACAAGGAGGGCTGCAAGTGGGTGGCCCGCAACCTGCGTGTCTCGACCGGTGGCGGCACGATGCGCGGCGACGGCTACTACGACGTGTGCAACGAGAACTATGACGTGGATGCATCATTCAACAACTTCCCCGTCAAGTCGTTCCTGCCCAACTACGACGTGAAGAACCTCACGGGAAGCATCGATGCCCGCGGCCACGGCTTTGACTTTACCGACTGCAGCTCCTCGACCTGGACCGACGCGACGGTCAACCTGGCCAGCGTGCGCTACAACGGCAAGCACTACGGCAACCTCAAGGCACGTGGCAAACTGCGCAGCGGCTATGCCGACGTCTATGCCTCGAGCGGCAGCAAGGGCTTCAACCTGGACGCGAATGCCCACGGCACCATCTGCAACGACCACTACGTGTTCACCGCCGACGGCAACGTGCGCGACCTGGACCTGAACCACCTGGGCATGTATGACGGTACTTGCAACGGTAAGACCAAGTTCCATGCCGAGGGCGACATCAACCTGCGCACCCAGGTGTGGGATGCCGACTTGACACTCAACGACATCGACTGGCAACTCGACAGCAGCCTGATCGTGACCGACGAAGCCCACGCCACGCTGCACAGCACCCCGTGGCTCACCTGCATCATGGTCGAGAACGAGGACAACTACGCCCACCTGAACGCCCCGATGGGCATGATGCCGCTCGTCGAGGATTTCCAGAAGACCGCCCAAGAGATTCAACGCCAATATAAAGAACGCTGGATTGACGTGGAGCGTCTCAAGGAACCGATGCCAAGGTTCGACTTCGACATGCACATGGGAGCCGACGGTGTGATACAGCGCTACTTGCAGCAGCGTGATGTGGACATCCGCCACGTGAGCTGTGAGATAAGCCGCGACACGAGCATCTACATCGATGGCAGGGCCCATGGCATCAGCTACGGCGAGAACAACATCGACACCATCACCATCCATGCCAATGAGTTGAACAACAAATACCTGGCCTTCAATGCCCACCTGGGCAACAGACCGGGCACATGGGACGAATTTGCCACCGTTGACATCGAGGGTGGCATCAAGGGCCAGGCGCTGGACTTCATGTTGAGCCAGCAGAACATCAAGCGTGAGACCGGATACCACCTGGGTTGCAATGCCCGCCTGACCGATGACGAGGTGCGCATGCGCCTGTTTGGAGACGATCCTGTGATCGGATACCGCCACTGGACCGTCAATGACGGCAACTATGTGAACGTGGATTACCGCACCCGCATGATTGACGCCGACCTGCAACTCAAGAGCGACAGCAGCAGCGTTGAACTCCTTACTCATCGCCTGCCGGGAGACAGTAACGAGAACATCCAGCTCAACATCGACAACCTGAAGCTGGAGGAATGGACGCGCATCGTGCCCATGCTGAACAAGACCAGTGGTATACTTAACGCCAACATCGACGTCAACTGGGATGGCACCAATGCCGACGGCGACGGCACTGTTGATATCAAGGACTTTGTCTATAACGGCAAGCCCGAGGGTGACGTGACGCTGAATGCCGACTTCGACTTCGACCCCTCGTCGGCCACTACCCAGCTGACGGCCGACCTCGTCCTCGACGGAAAGAACGCCGTTACCGTGCGGGGCTCGCTCAACGACGGCAATGCCGACTCACCACTGAATCTTGAAGCCGCCTTCAACCGCTTCCCGCTGACACGGGCCAATGCCTTCATCCCCGGCGACTACGTCTGGCTGGACGGCTATGCTCTGGGAACGATGGCCATCAGCGGCTCGATGGACACCCCCCACGTCCACGGATACTTCACTGCCGACTCGGCTACGGTTAACCTGCCGCGCTACGGCAGTTCGCTGAAACTTGCTCCTGACCGCATCCCCATCGACGACAACATCATCACGTTCAACAACTTCAAACTCACCGGAGCAAACCGCAGCCCGGTACTTATCAACGGCACCGTTGACCTGCGCGACATGGACAACATGGTCATTGACCTCTCAGCAACAGGCCGTGAAGTGCAGTTCATGAACAGCAAGCAGGATGATGTGACACAAATCTTCGGTAAAGGACTGGCCGACATCAACGGTACAGTGAAGATCCGTGGCGACATGATGACCGTGCGCGCCGATGCCGCACTGCTGTCGGGTTCCAACATCACCTATGTCATGAAAGATGACATCTCGCAGCTGTCCAAGACGGTGGATGAGAATATGGTGACATTCACCGACTTCAATCAGCAGAATACAGGTCGTACCATCCTGGTAACGGGCAAGGGCAACAGTGCGACCAGCATCCTCGTCAACATCGATGTGCAGAAGGGTGCAAAAATCAATGCCTTCCTCTCGGAAGACGGCCAGAACCGAGCCGTCGTTGATGGCGTCGGACGCCTCAAGTACACCCTTGATTTTGCGGGTCGCGACAACCTGAATGGCATCTACACCATCGAGAGCGGCAACTTGCGTTACACGCCACCGCTCATGACACAGAAGAACTTCAACATCAACAGTGGCAGCAGCATCACATGGACCGGTGACATGCTCAACCCCCAGCTGAACCTCAATGGCACCGAACGTGCCAAGGCCAGCCTCTTCACTGGAGGCATTGCCGAGTTTGTCATCGATGCCAAGGTTGGCGGCACGCTCAAGACCATCGACCTGAATTTTGACCTGACCTGTGTGGACAAACCCGAGGTTCAGGACGAGTTGCAGTCGATGAGTGACAAATACCGTTCACAGGCTGCCATCAACCTGTTGTTGAGTAACACTTACACGGGAACCAACAGTGGCAATATCATCAACTCCCAGTCGGCAACGTCGGCACTATTCTCATTCCTTCAGTCCCAGCTCAACAGCTGGGCTGCCCAGACGTTGCCTGGCATCGACTTGTCGTTCGGCATCAACCAATACGAGGGACAGCATAGCAGCGGTACCCAGACCAGCTACAGCTACCGCCTGGCCAAGACGCTGTTCAACGACCGCTTCAAGATCGTAGTGGGCGGTGAGTACAGTACCGATTTGGGCGAGGACGATGACATCACCAGGGAGAAAGCCAATAAGAACATCGCCAGCAGTCTGTTTAACGACATCTCGCTGGAATATTACCTGAATGAATCGGGTAACCGATATCTCAAGCTGTTCCGTCATGCCGGCTTTGAGAATGTACTTGAGGGCCAGGTGATCGAGACCGGTGTGGGCTATGTGCTCAAGCGCAAACTCACCGACTTGAGGAACCTGTTCAAGTTCAAGCATTCACGCGAATATCTGATTCGTGACTCGCTGGAAAAGGCACGCAAAGCCGAGTTGAAGATGCAAGAGAACGCCATCGATGCCATGGGCGAGGCTGTCGAAGATACCGTCACGCCTGATGACAACATCGACAAACCAACCGTAACCCGCAAGAAAGATGATGAGAGCGAACCATAATATATGCAGCCTTGTTGTACTTGGTGTACTGATTGCACTGCTGGCCTCCTCATGCTCGACGACCAAGAAGCTTGGGGAGAATGATGTGCTCTACACCGGCGTGAAGCACCTCAAGTATCATGAGGACAGCGTCAAGGTGGACGATGGCGTGAAGACCGATATCTTCACAGCCATCAATGTCAAGCCCAACAATCCGCTCTATTCGCCTTATTACCGCACGCCGTTCCCCTTCGGCTTGATGATTTACAACAACATCGACGAGAATGCCACGGGCTTCAAGGGGTGGCTATACAGGCACTTTGCCGCCAAGCCGGTGCTGATCAAGCGCGTCAATCCACAAGCGCGTGTCGATATGATTAACACCATCCTGCGCAACAACGGATATTTTACCTCCTCGGCAAGCTATCAACTGAATCCGTCTGACAATCCCAAGAAGGCCAAGATTTCCTACGATATCTACGTCAATCCGCCTTATACCATCGGCAACGTGGAGTACATCGGTGATTCTGACCCGCTCCTGCAACTCGTGGACTCGCTGGCGAGAGAAAACCATTACTTGAAGACGGGCAGCCGCTATTGCCTGGATTCACTGAATGCCGTGCGCATCGACATCACCAATGCCGTGCGCAACCGGGGTTACTATTTCTTCCGTCCCGAGTACATCCAATACTTGGCCGACAGCGTTCAGGACAAGGGCATTATCCACTTGAAACTACGGGAATCGGCCGACATACCCAACAATGCCAATCGCCGTTACCTGACGAATGACATCACCGCCCAGGTGGTCAATGATGATGCGGTGGGCGAGCCCGACACCATTATCACCCGCAATTGCACCCTCATCAAGTATGAGCCGGTCCACATCAAGGATAACGTCATTCCCAGCTGCATACGCGCCCGTAAGGGAAGGCTGTTCCGCGTTAACAGCATCGACCGCACTCAGGCTGCATTGTCTCGTTTTGGCATCTTCAGCACGGTGGACATCCAAGTGGTGCCGCTCGACAGCGTCACGCCCGACGGGGAAGGGCTGCTCGACCTGAACATCTTTTGCCAACTCGACAAGCCTTGGGAGGTAACATTTGAGATGCAAGGCTCCTCCAAGAGCAACAGCTTCATCGGCCCCGGTATCGAGGTGGGCGCTACGCACAAGAATGCTTTCGGGGCAGGGGAGAAGTTCGGCGTGGACCTCTATGGCAATTACGAGTGGAAGACAGGTAGCGGCGTCTATAAGGGTGGCGACTTTGACTCCTATGAGTTCGGTGTCGAAGCCAAATTGGATATTCCCCGGCTGCTGGCGCCAAAATTCCTGTATCCCTCGCGCCGTTACACCAACTGGACTCGCTTCTCGCTGAATGCCAGCCTGATGAACCGACCCAGCTGGTTCAAAATGGCCCAGCTGAGCACCGCAGCGACTTGGGAGTGGCACACCAACCGTTTTTCCAGCCATGTGCTCACCCCCCTGCGTTTCACTTATAACAAACTCATCAGCAATAGTCATAAGTTTGACTCGGTCATGTCACTCAATCCCACGCTGGCCCGAAGCTTTGATGATGTTTTCATCCCCAAGATTGAATACACCTACACCTATGACCGCGACTTCAGCCGCACCAACCACATCAATTTCACAGCAAGCGTCGCCGAGGCGGGCAACATCTTCTCCGGAATCTGGGAATTGTGTGGAGCCAAGGGCACCAAGAAAATGTTCGGAACACCATTCTCGCAGTTTGTCAAGGGGCAGGCACAGCTCGTGTGGACCCACAATATGGGCTTTGAGAGTCAGTTGGCGACCCGTGTGTTCATCGGAGCGGCGCATGCCTATGGGAACAAACCCGATCTGCCCTACAGGGAACAGTTCTATGTGGGCGGTTCCAACTCGGTGCGCGCCTTCGACGTGCGCTCATTAGGTCCCGGTAGCTACCTTCCCTCCGACTCGGTCCGCGGCGGTTACTATGACCAGACAGGTACCTTCAAGTTCGAGGCCAACGTCGAGTACCGTTTCCCCATTATTGGCTATTTCAAGGGTGCGGTTTTCCTCGATGCAGGTAATGTATGGCTGCTCAAGGATGATGAACAGCGCCCCGGCGGAAAACTCGAGATGAAGAACTTCTTCAATCAACTGGCGCTGGGTACTGGCGCGGGTCTGCGCTTCGACATGAAGATGCTCGTTGTGCGTGCCGACCTGGGTGTAGCCATCCATGCGCCCTACAAGACGGAGAAGAGCGGGTACTTTAATATCCCGATGACATTCAAGGATGTGTTGGCCTTCCACCTCGCCATCGGATACCCCTTCTAAATCGGGTATCCCTCCTAAATGTGTAAAAAAAGAGAATTTGCCAAATATAGACGATTAACCATTAAAAGATTCATTGCTTATGAAAAAAATTACTTTTGTCATGCTTTTTGCCGCTATGATGGCAATGAGCGCATGGGGTCAGGCCCTGACGGCTTCATTTGCTGCCGACGAGGCATCGGTTCCTTATTACCAGATGGGGTGGGACACGCCCAGTGAGTTTGCGACGTGGACCTATGAATCGACCAGCACCAGCACGTGGAAACAGGGAAACCGTTCCCAGTCGTTTGAAACCATCGATCTGACGAGTGTTGCTTCGATGATTCTCGACTACGACGGTAACCAGAATGAGACGGCCACCTCGCCCGCCATCGAGATCAAGCCAAACAGCACGCTTGAGTTCTACTGCTACGCCAGCGGCATCTATCTCGTTTATGGCGCATGGAAACTGTATGCTATCGTTGATGACACGCCCACGCTGCTCATCGACCAGTTCATGTGGGCTCAGGATGCCGGCTATGACGGTCCCAGCTGGGAGCGCTTCTCCGTTGACCTTAAGGAGTATGCCGGTCAGCAGGTGCGCTTCTCGTTTGTCTATCAGGGAAGCTATGGCGAGGATGAGGCCATCGACGGCTTCAGGATCCTGCAAGCCAACGAGGGCGACGATGCCGTCATCAGCATCTACGAGGGCGACAGTGTACACTTCAAGGACACGTCAATCGGCAATGTCACCTCTTGGAATTGGACCTTTGAGGGTGGCGAACCCGCTACCAGCACCGAGCAGAACCCCGTGGTGACCTACAACCGTGCCGGCACCTATGCGGTATCGCTCACCGTGAGTGACGGAACCGCTACCGACACCAAGACCCGCCCCGCCTATGTCATCGTTCGTGCCGAGGCTCCTGTTGCTCATGTCGGTCTGCCCGACGGTGCTTATCTCTCGCCGTGGGTGATGATGTTTGTTCCCACCGGTGTGCCCCTGACCTTCAACGATGCCTCTACCGGCAACCCCACGTCATGGTTATGGACCTTTGAGGGCACCGACATCACCACCAGTGACCTGCAGAATCCCACCGTGACCTATCTTCAGGAGGGCACTTATGGCCTGAAACTCGAGGTAGCCAACGAGGTGGGCTCCAGTGTCGATGAATATGTCAGCACAGCCATTCAGGCTGGCGGTGAGCAGGAGGTATGGAACATCGCTCCCGAAGAGAATGGCGACCTGATGATGATGGAGATGGGCTGGTATGGCAACTATGCCGGAACCAACTGGCTGGGCATTGGCGAGTTTGCCGAGCACTTTGACGCACCCGTGGCCGATGCACAGATCTCTCAAGTGAACGTTTACTTCGGTAAGACCACCGCCGTCTCGACCGATGCCGATATCGAGATGAAGATCATGACCGTCGGCGAGGACGGCATGCCTGGCGAGGTACTGGGTACTACCAGCGTCAAGGCCGGCGACCTGGCATTTGACCCCACCACGGTCAATGCTACCGAGTTTGTCTTTGACGATCCCGTGGTCATCCCTGCCGGAACGGCG
>JAEEGL010319578.1_pt1 | contig 13841 bp, 6 predicted proteins | sample 9134231 | NCBI WGS metagenome assembly JAEEGL01 (sample SAMN16246548, study PRJNA631951) | gut metagenome | biome: gut microbiome; feature: rumen; material: fiber-attached | host: Bos | place: Iran: Karaj | collected 2018-10
CTGGCCAACCAGATATACGACGAGGTGAAGCGCCACTTCCAGGAGTTGGTGTTCAAGACCGTCATCCAGCGCAACGTGAAACTCTCTGAAAGCCCCAGCCACGGTTTGCCCGTGATTCTCTATGACGCCGACTCAACCGGCTCGAAAAACCATCTGGCTCTGGCCAAGGAGATTATCAACAAGAATAAGTAGGGGAGAGTCTTGAGTTAGGAGTTAGGAGTTGAGAGTTAGGAGTTGAGAGTTGGAGTTTTAGAGAAAAGGAGAAAATGAAATTATGGCTGTTAAAAAGAAATTCAGCAAAACCGCACTGGGCCGCGGACTCGACGAAATAGGCGAGGGCCGTGGACTCGACGCACTTATCGATACATCGAACGTTAGGACGCAAGGCAGCTCGACTATCAGCGAGATAGCCATTGACCAGATAGAGGCCAACCCCAACCAGCCACGCCGTGAGTTCGACCCGACGGCCATGCAGGAACTGGCCAACAGCATCGCCCAGTTGGGCATTGTGCAGCCCATCACGCTCAGGCAGGTGGCCGACAACCGCTACCAGATTGTTGCCGGCGAGCGCCGTTGGCGGGCCTCGCAAATGGCCGGACTGACCACCATACCTGCTTACATCAAGACCATCAACGACGAGAACATCATGGAGATGGCTCTGGTGGAGAACATTCAGCGCGAGGACCTCAACGCCATAGAAATAGCACTGGCCTACCAGCAGCTGATGGAGAAAAGCGGCATGACGCAGGAGAAAATGTCGGAGCGCGTGGGAAAAAGCCGCTCGGCGGTGACCAACTACCTGCGACTGCTCAAACTGCCCGCACAGGTGCAGATGGCCCTGCAGAAGAAGGAGATAGACATGGGCCACGCCCGTGCGCTGCTGGCCATCGACAGCCCCTCGCTGCAAATCAAACTGTTCAGGGAGATTCAGAAAAACAATTACTCGGTGCGCAAGGTGGAGGAAATGGTGCAGATGCTCAAAAACGGCAGCGACGTGGAGGCCGGCAAGAAGAAAATAGCCGCCAAGAGCCAGCTGCCCGAGGAGTTTACTGCGCTGCGAAACCATCTTTCTGACTTCTTCCAGACCAAAGTGCAGATGAACTGCACCGCCAAAGGCAAGGGAAAAATCACCATCCCCTTTGCCAACGAGGAAGAACTGGAGCGAATCATGAACATATTCGACAAACTAAAGTGAAAACCCGTCAACCCAACATATTGCGACAAGTGCTCACCCTGTGCATAGGCTTGCTCATAGGTTTCAGCGCGCAGGCCTCGGCTGCTTCGTGGCCCGGAGAGGTTTCGGCGTGTAGGGAACTTCAGGCAATGACCGACACGGCCAAGCTGGCACCGCCCTTCGACGAGGTGATGCCGTCGCGCGACAGCCTGTTCATTGCCGACGACATCATTGATTTCGAACCCGACGAAGATGCGCCCAAGGCCAAGAAGCGCAAAAGGAGCAAAGCCGACAAGATGCTGAAGGCCGGTGCCGACACCACCAAGGTGAAAAAGCTGAAGCGGGGTATGGAAGGCTGGAAACCCGACCCCAAGCGCGCCATGTGGCTGGCCATTGTGATACCCGGCGCAGGACAGATATACAACGGGAAATACTGGAAACTGCCCATCGTTTATGGCGGATTCCTGGGGTGCGCCTACGCCATGCGATGGAACAACCAGCAGTACCACGACTACTCGCAGGCTTTCAACGACCTCATGGACGACGACCCCACCACACAGAGCTACAATCAGTTTCTGCACCTGAACAACCGCATCAACGACCAGAACAAGAACCAGTGGTCGAAGATTTTCAAACGCCGTAAAGACTATTACCGCCGTTACCGCGACATGAGTTTCTTCATCATGGTGGGCGTGTATGCCATCTCCGTCATCGACGCCTACGTCGATGCGTCGCTCGCACAGTTCGACATCTCCGACGACCTCAGCCTCAAGGTAGAGCCGACGGTCATTAGCGGAGGAATGGTGGGCAACTCCAACTCGCTGGCCTTGCAAAACCTGCGTTCGGCAGGATTGGGAGTGCAATGCTCCATTAATTTCTGAGGCCTCCTGTCTGAGCCTTGCTGAAGTAAATCACCTTTTTATAGATAGTAACCACTCGGAATTTCAGATAGCAAACCACTCGAAACCGATGGAAGTTTTTAACCCTCAACACACAAAGAAAATAAAGAACAGACACTTAGATATGAAGAAAATTTATTTTTTGATTGCCTCGATGCTTCTGGGTTGCATCGGCACGGCCAACGCCCAAATTACCAACGAGAACGACATTATTGTGACCGACCAGGAAGGTAACCAGGAGGTCATACAGCTGCCCGAAGGAATGACCATGCCCTTCGACAGCCTCATGATACAATACAACAACAAGGTTTATCTCACACCCGACCCCGACTGCAACTTCAGAGACATCAACCCCAGTTTTCCCAAAGAGGTATATATAGAAAGGTTGCAGAGTCTGCCAAACATCATCGAGATGCCCTACAACGACGAGGTGCAGAAAGTCATCGACCGTTATTCGGGGCGTTTCCGCCAGAGTGTGAGCACTATTTTGGGAGCTGCCAATTTCTATATGCCCATCTTCGAGCAGGCTCTCGAGGAGTACGGGCTGCCGCTGGAGCTGAAGTATCTGCCCGTCATCGAGTCGGCTCTCAATCCCAAGGCCGTATCGAGGGCTGGCGCCACGGGACTCTGGCAGTTTATGCTTTCCACCGGCAAGCAGTACGGGCTGGAGGTGAACTCGCTGGTTGACGAGCGTTGCGACCCTATCAAGGCGTCGTATGCCGCCGCACAGTATCTGAAAGACCTCTACCGTATCTACAACGACTGGAACCTGGTGATAGCCGCCTACAACTGCGGCCCCGACAACATCAGCAAGGCCATTCACCGTTCGAACGGCGAAACCGATTACTGGCGCATCTATCCCTATCTGCCCAAAGAAACGCGCGGCTATGTGCCGGCATTCATCGCTGCCAACTACATCATGAACTACTATTGCGAGCACAACATTTGTCCCATGCGCACACGCCTGCCCGCCAAAACCGACACCGTGATGGTGAGCAAGAATGTGCATCTGGAGCAGGTGGCAGCCGTCTGCCACGTTGACCTCGACGTGCTCCGCGCCCTCAATCCGCAGTACCGCCGCAACATCGTGAATGGTGCCACCAAACTCTCGGTGCTCCGTCTGCCCACACAGGCTGTGAACGTTTTCATCGACAACGAGGACTCCATCTACCAGTATAACGCCGACCGACTGCTCAGAAACCGTGTGGAAGTGCCCATCGAGGCGGTAGAGGTGGCCTATGTGGCTCCCGAGCGCACAAGCCGCTATTCGTCGCGCTCATCGAAGATTGTGGTGCACGACAAGGGACGCAAAGGCCGCAAGGGCCGTCATGAGCGTGCCGAGCGTCACCGTAAGCATCGCCGCGGCGACGGTGGAGGACAGAGCGTTACGGTGAAGTCGGGACAGACGCTCTCTGAGATTGCCCGCCGCAACCATACTACTGTTGCAAAACTGAAAAAACTGAACAAAATAAAAGGCACCACCATACAGAAAGGCAAAAAACTGAAGGTGAAGTAAACTGACGTTCAAAGCTGAAAGGAGAAACAGCTATGGAAGACACTAACCAAAACAACAAGGAGAAAGACCGCGAGCTGGCCGAAGACCAGCTCGTGGACGATGCTTTCCAGCACTTACTCGAAACGTATATCTCCTCGCGCCACCGAAAAAAAGTTGACATTATCACCAAGGCTTTCAACTTTGCGCGACAGGCTCACAAGGGCGTGAGGCGCCTCTCGGGCGAGCCCTACATCATGCACCCCATTGCCGTGGCACAGATTGCCAGCGAGGAAATGGGGCTTGGCTCCACCAGCATCTGCTCGGCGCTGCTCCACGACGTGGTGGAGGACACCGACTACACCGTAGAGGACATCGCTAACATCTTTGGCAACAAGATTGCCCAGATTGTAGATGGGCTCACCAAAATCTCGGGCGGCATCTTCGGCGACCAGGCTTCGGCACAGGCAGAAAACTTCAAGAAACTGCTGCTGACCATGCGCGAAGACATTCGCGTGATTCTGATTAAAATCTGCGACCGTCTGCACAATATGCGCACCCTGGAGAGCCAGCCCGCCAACAAGCAATATAAGATTGCCGGCGAAACACTCTATATCTATGCCCCGTTGGCCAACCGATTGGGACTCAACAAGATAAAGACCGAATTGGAGAATCTCAGCTTCCGTTTTGAGCACCCCGAGGAGTTTGCCAGCATACAAAAGAAACTGGCCTCCACCCAGGCTTCGCGCGACGAGCTGTTCGACCAGTTTACCAGCCCCATACGCGAGGCGCTCGACAAGATGGGCGTGAAGTACGAGCTCAAGATGCGCGTGAAGAGTCCCTTCTCCATCTGGAACAAGATGCAGAACAAACACGTCACCTTTGAGGAAATCTACGACATTCTGGCCGTGCGCATCATCTTCATTCCTAAGCAGCGCGAAGACGAAATCAACGAGTGCTTCAATATCTACGTGGCCATCAGCAAAATCTACAAGAGCCACCCCGACCGTCTGCGCGACTGGCTCAACCATCCTAAGGCCAACGGCTATCAGGCCCTGCATGTCACGCTCATGTCAAAGCAGGGGCGCTGGATCGAGGTGCAGATACGCTCCGACAAGATGGACGAGATAGCTGAGCAGGGTTTTGCCGCCCACTGGAAATACAAGGAGGGTGACGACGGCGAGAGCGAGATTGCTGAGGACGACCTCGAGCTGAATGAGTGGCTCGCCACCATCAAGGAAATTCTCGACGATCCGCAGCCCGACGCCATGGACTTTCTCGACGCCATCAAGCTCAATCTCTTTGCCAGCGAAATATTCGTGTTCACGCCCAAGGGCGAAATCAAAACCATGCCGGCGGGCTGTACCGCGCTCGACTTTGCCTTCCAGATTCACACCTTCCTGGGCAGCCATTGCATCGGAGCCAAAGTCAACCACAAGCTGGTGCCCCTGAGCCACCGTCTGGAAAGCGGCGACCAGGTGGAAATTCTCACCTCCAAATCGCAGCATGTGCAGCCCTCGTGGGTGAACTTCGTATCTACGGCCAAGGCAAAATCCAAGATTCAGTCCATTCTGCGCCGCAACGGGCGCATCGTACAAAAGCGCGGCGAAGAAATCCTCAACGAGTTTCTGCAGCGAAACAACATGGAGCTTACCACCTCGGTGCTCGACAAACTGTGCGAATACCACGAGGTGGCCAAGCACGAGAATCTCTTCTTGGCGTTGGGCGAAAAGAAAATCATTCTGGGTGACAAAGACCTCGACGAACTTCTTGGAAAGAAGAAGACCACCAGCAGCAGCGGATGGCGCAGGCTGGTGCCCTTCCTTGGCAAGGACAAGAAAAAAGAGAAAACCAGCCAGGGGCTCTCTCCCGAAGGCCTCTTCACCGTGGGTGAGGGCTTCAACAAGAAGAAACCCATCATCATCAACGAACTCAACATCCAACAATACATCTTCAAGAACTGCTGCCACCCCATTCCCGGTGACGACGTGCTCGGATTCATCGACGGCAAAAACCACATCGAAATACACAAGCGCGACTGCACCGTGGCCTCCAAGCTCAAGTCGAGCTACGGCAACCGCATTCTCGATGCCAAATGGGACATGCACCGGCAGCTGTTCTTCGATGCCGCCATCGAGATACGAGGCATCGACCGCATCGGCATGCTCAGAGACGTGGCCGAGGTGCTCACCGACCAGCTCAACCTCAATATCCACCGCATCACCATCAGCACCGACGAGGGCATTTTCGACGGCAACATAGAGCTGCGCGTTCACGACCGCGACAACGTGAAGCTTATTGTTGAAAAGCTGAAGGACATCGACGGAATGAAAGAGGTGAAGGATAGATAAGGGTTTACGGTTTACGTTTTACAGTTCAAAGATTAATGTTTAAAGTTTCATGATTTCCTCCTTTGCAAGAACCATTCCGAGAGTGACATTACTTATTCTATCGTTCATCATTTGTCATCTCTCGTTCACCGAAGCACAGGCCGCTTCACCCTACGACAATCCCGACACCCTCTTCGTTGCACGCGACGGAACAGGGCAGTTTCGAACCATAGGCGAAGCTGTGGAGGTGTGCCGTGCCTTTATGGAGTACCACAAGGTGATTTTTGTGAAGAAAGGCATCTATAAAGAAAAACTCATTATCCCCTCGTGGGTCACCAACATCGAAATCTGCGGCGAGGATGCCCAGCAAACCGTCATCACCTACGACGACCACGCCAACATCCACATCCCCAAGGTGGGTGGCGACGTTTCAACACCCAGCACCCAGCCCATGGGCACCTTCCGCACCTACACCCTGAAGGTGGAAGGGCAGGACATCACCCTGCGCAACATCACCATCGAGAACAATTCTGCACGTCTGGGTCAGGCTGTGGCACTCCACACCGAGGGCGACCGTCTGAAGTTCATCAACTGCCGCTTCCTGGGCCATCAGGACACCGTTTATACTGGCGTTGGGGGCACCCGCTGTTATTTTTTTGGTTGCTACATCGAGGGCACCACCGACTTTATCTTCGGCCCCTCTACAGCCTGGTTTGAGCAATGTGTCATCCACAGCAAGGCCGACTCCTACATCACAGCTGCCTCCACCCCTCGCGACGTAACCTACGGGTACGTGTTCAACCGCTGCCGCCTCACGGCCGATGCTACAGTCAGCAAAGTCTATCTCGGCCGACCTTGGCGCCCCTATGCCTACACGCTGTTCATGAATACTGAGATGGGCGGCCACATCCTGCCACAGGGCTGGCACAACTGGAACAACGTCGACAACGAGCGCACCGCCCGTTACTGCGAGTATCAGAGCAGCGGCCCCGGAGCCAGCTCTGTCAGTCGCGTAGCGTGGAGCCACCAGCTCAGCAGCAAAGAGGCTGCAGCCTTCACTCCCCAGAAAGTGCTCGGCAACTGGATTAATTAAGATTTGAGAAAAGAGAATAGAGAGTTGCAATTAGAGAATTAACGCGGGTCACAAATTCACAGGATTATTTGTGGCCCGCGTTTTGTGTTGTTTGCTAAAAAGTGCTATTATTTTTTGCGTTTCTGTTTTTTTTGATTATTTTTGCGATGTGATATGAACTATTGCGAAAACGTCAACGATAACCCAAACGATAACTATAAGAAAAACCTATATGAAAACATCTAAAATCATAACTATGGCAATGCTGACGCTGGCAGCCTTGTGGCCCCTGGGCCTTTGGGGCGACAACCTGCAACGACTGTGGAAAGAGCTCGACGAGGCAATGCTCAACGACCTGCCCAAAAGCGAGCTGCAAATATTGGACAAAATAACCGCCGAGGCCAAGGCGCAAAAGGCTTACGGCCATCTGTTGAAAGCACAACTGATGAAGGCGCAGACGAGTGTGCTGCTTTCGGGTGACTCGCTGAAGAGTGCCGTAGCAGAACTGGAACAGCAATACGAACAGGCAAAGAACTCGGAGCCGGTGTTGAGCATGGTATATGCTGCCGTGCTGGGACATCTGTACGACCAAAACTACCGTCTGTCGCGCGACAATCCGGGCAAGGCCAAACAGTATTTCGACGTTGCGCTGGCACAGCCCGAGCTGCTGGCAGCCGAACACACACCCACATTCGACCCTGCTGTGGTGAAAGGGCGCGACGGGGCCGTGTTCAACCACGACATGCTGAGCGTAGTGGGCTACGAGGCCGACAGGCTGCAGCTGCTGCACGACTTCTACGAGCAGCACGGCAACCGCCAGGCTGCCCTGGCCACCGCCCTGCAGATGCTCACCGACCGCTACCGCTACTACCATGCCAGCGAGTTCAACAAGTCGGAGTATGCCGCTAAACTCGACTCGCTGATAGAGCGCTACGGCGACCTGCAACTGGCGGGCGACGTGGCCGTGAGGCGTTACCGCCACATGGACGACTGCGACGTGGAGCCCAAAGACCTCTACAACTACTTGAACTATGCCCTTGGCCGCTGGGGCGGTTGGCATGGTATGTACGAGTTGCGCAACGAACTGAAAGACCTCACGCAGCCCAAACTTTCGGCTGCCATGGGCAATCTGGTGTGGCGGCCAGCAACGGAGCGGGTGGTACGCCTCGACGACATACGAAACGTCAGTCAGGTGACTGTCACCATACAGCGAATCAACTGGAACCGGTTGGAAGGCGGCAACGCTCCCTCGCTGCATGATGCTAAAAAACTGAAAGCCCTGAAGAAACTCATCGTGCCGGGCAGCGCGCAGACCATTCAGCGGCGCTACACGGGCTTTGCTCCCTACGAGGTTCACGACGACACGGTGACGCTGGCTCCGCGCGAGCCGGGCGTGTATCTGATTGAGGTGCAGACCGACAACAAGAAGATTGACGTGATGCGTGAACTGATTCATGTGAGCGACATGATGGTGGTGTGTCAGGAACTGCCGCAAAAGACGTTGCGCTATGCCGTGGTGAGTGCTACGACAGGTCAGCCCGTGGCCCACGCCAAGATGAAGTTCTACTATTTTGAACGCTACAAGCGGCCGGCACGTGAGGAAACGCTTGAGACCAACGAGCTTGGCGAGCGGCTTTTCACCTACGCCAAGAGCGACGACATTCCCGACCGCATCATTCCCTATACCGAGGCAGACAAATTCTACCCCATGGCGTCGCTGAGCCACAACTACAACTACAGCGGTGAGCCTCACGACTATACGCGTACAGAAATATTTACTGACCGAAAAATATATCGGCCGGGGCAAACCGTCTATGTTTCGACCATTGGTTACCGAACCGAAAAAGGCATACAGACGCAGACCGCCAAGGAAGGCGAGTCTGTAGTCATCAGCTTGTTTGATGCCAACGACGAGCTGGTGAACAACCTGACGGCTACCACCAACGAGTTTGGCGTTGCCCAGGCTCAATTCAAACTGCCCGAAAGGGGACTCAACGGTTCTTTCCGTGTGGAGGCTGACTGGAGCCGCCGCTCGTATGCCTTCATACAGGTGGAGGAATACAAGCGACCCACGTTCCAGGTGGAGTTTCCCAAAGTGAACGAGAAATATCAGCCCGGCGACACCGTGGTGGTGAAGGGAACGGCGCGCAGCTATGCCGGTGTGCCCGTGCAGGGTGCCAAGGTTACCTACGAAGTGAAGCGCAGCTACTCGTGGTGGTGGCGCAGCGACGGTTCTAGTGGCACCACACTGAAGACGGGCGAGGCTGTGACCGATGCCAACGGACAATTTGAGGTAGAAATGCCCATGTTGGTGCCCGAGGATGACATACGCTACAAGCGCAGCGCATTCTACAACATTGTGGCCTCGGCCAAGGTGGTGGATGTGGCTGGCGAAACCCACGAGGCAAGCATAGCCCTGCCCATTGGCACACGACCCACGCACTTCAGCCTCGACATGCCTTCGAAGAGCGAAACCGAGAAACTGCCTCCGGTGGTGTTCGGACTGAAAAACGGCTCGGGTATAGAGATTGACGGCAAGGTGAGTTACACCATCGACGGCAAGGATATGGGTACGGCCAAGACCAATGTGCCCTTCCAGTTGCCACTCGACGCACAACAGCGCGCCTCGGGCCAGCACAAGCTGGTGGCCATTTGCGAGGGCGATACCATTGAACACGAGTTTGTGCTCTTCAGTCTTTCCGACAAGAAACCCTGTGTGGAAACCCACGACTGGTTCTATGTTACCCACGAGAGTTTCCCTGCCGACGGTTCGCCCGTCACGGTACAGGTGGGTGCAAGTGACCCCGACACGCACATTCTCTACTCAATCATGGCACAGGACAGGCTGCTGGAGAGCGGCTGCATTGATCTGAGCAACGCTCTCAATACCCGCGAATTCAGCTACAAGAGTGAGTATGGAAGCGGACTGCGCATTACCTATGCCTGGGTGAAGAACAGCAAGCTGTACAGCCACTCTGTCACCATCGAACGACCGCTGCCCGACAAACGCCTGATGGTGACATGGGACACCTTCCGCGACCGCCTCACGCCCGGCCAGAAAGAGGAGTGGACGGCTCACATAGCCTATCCCGACGGTACGCCCGCCAAGGCGCATCTCATTGCCACGCTCTACGACAAGTCGCTCGACCAGATTCTGGGCAACCGATGGAACCTTGATATAGAACTCACCCAAAACCTGCCCTACGCCCGATGGGACGGCAGTAGCTTTGGCAGTATCCTTGTCCGTGAGTCGGCCGAATACAAGCAGTCGGAGGGTTATGGTTTTGAAAGAAGCCAGTTCGACAGCGATCTCCTCACGCTCAACGTGTGGGATATAGAGAACATCCGGTTCAACCGCTCTCCAGGCGCTGGCAAAGAACGGATAATGATAAGAGGCAGAAGAGCTTTGGGAGCTGCACCAATGGCCATGGCAAGTGAAAACATGGTGATGCGTGCCAAAGATGTGGTAGCCGAAGAGGTGGCCGATTACGACAGCGCTCCCGATGCTGAGCAGAAATCTGCCGACAAGCCGGCGAGCAAGTCGAACGAGCAGGTGCGCGAGAACCTCAACGAGACGGCTGCTTTCTTCCATTCGCTCATAGCCGACCAAAATGGCAACGTGGCCATGAAGTTCACCCTGCCCGAAAGCGTCACCACATGGCGATTCATTGGTGTGGCCCACGACCAGCAAATGAACCACGGCTTGCTCGAGGGCGAGGCCGTGGCAAAGAAAACCGTCATGGTGCAGCCCAACATTCCGCGTTTTGTACGCACGGGTGACGAAGCTAGAATTGTGGCCCGACTGGTGAATACCAGCGAGCGTGCTGTGTCAGGACAGGCCCGACTGGAGCTTGTAAATCCTGAAACCAACCGCGTGGAGTTTTCGCAGGTGAAAAAGTTCAATGCTGCTGCGGCAAGCACCGTACCCGTGGAGTTCAGTTACCTGCCCTCTGGCGATGCCACGCTCTATGTCTGCCGTATCATTGCCTCGGGCAAGGGATTTAGCGATGGCGAGCAACACTATCTGCCCGTGCTGCCCAACTACGAGCTGGTGACCAACACGTATCCCATTACGCAAAACGACCCCGGCACGGTGAGCGTTGATCTGAAGAAACTCTTCGCCGTCAACGATAAGACCAACAAACTCACCGTAGAATATACCAACAACCCCGCTTGGCTCATGGTGCAGGCCCTGCCGCTGATGAGTTCTGCCAAAGACGAAAACGTCATCAGCCAGGCATCGGCACTCTATGCCAACCGCCTCGGCTCCTACATTCTGAGCCAGTCGGAAGCCATGAAGGAAACCATCGAAGTCTGGAGCAAAGAGGAGGGCAACGAAACGACGCTCATGAGCAGCCTGAACAAAAACCAGGAGCTGAAAAACATCCTCATCGACGAAACGCCTTGGGTGATGGATGCCAAGCGCGAGGCCGAGCAGAAACAGCAGCTCATCAATTTCTTCGACGACGGAGCTCTCAACGCCAAGATGGATGCCAACATACAGCAGTTGCAGAAACTGCAGAAGTCTGACGGCTCGTGGAGCTGGTGGCCCGACATGATGGGTAGCCACTATCTCACCTTGGCTGTGGCCGAAATGCTGGTCAGACTGCAAGTCATGACGGGCAACGACAGCCGCTCGCAGGCCATGCTCAGCCGTGCATATAGCTACCTCGACGCCATGGCTGTGAAGGAAATGAACGAGGTGAAAGAATACGACAAAAAGAACAAAACCGACCTGCGGCCCTCGGAGAACATCATCAGATATCTCTACATCGTCGGACTGGGCGGACATCAGCTCTCTGGCAAAGTCAGTGAAGCCAAGGACTACTTCCTAAAGAAAATGGAGAAGCAGACAGCTGCCTACTCCATCTACGGAAAAGCCACGGCTGCCGTGGTCTTTGCCAAGCACAAGATGACCGACAAAGCCAAACTCTATCTGGAGAGCATGCGCCAGTATTCGGTTTACAAAGAAGAAAAAGGCCGCTACTATGACACTCGCAAAGCCGGATATAGCTGGTTCGACTATCGCATACCCACACAGGTGGCCGTGATTGAAGCCCTGCAATCCATTGAGCCCGACGACGTGAAAACCATATACGAGCTGCAGCGTTGGCTCTTGCAGTCGAAGCGCACTCAGGCGTGGGATACACCTATTAATAGTGTCAACGCAGTCTATGCTTTCCTCAACGGGCGAACCTCTATTCTGAAAGAACAGGCGCCAGCCGTGCTCTCGCTCAACCGAAAACCGCTCGAAATGCCCAAAGGAACAGCTGGTCTTGGCTATGTGAAGACGTCGGTAACGGGTAGCAACATGAATACCTTCAGCGTGAAGAAAACAGCTCCGGGCATCTCGTGGGGCGCACTCTATGCCCAGTTCCGACAGCGCACCAAGCATGTGGACACGAGTTCTGCCGGCATGACGGTGAAGCGCGAAGTGGTGGCCGTCAACCAGCAGTCTGTCCTCACTGCCGAACAACAGAAGAACACAGGCACAACACAGCCGCCGCTCAGCCTGAAGGTGGGCGACAAGGTGAAAATACGCATCACCATCACGGCCGACCGCGACTACGACTTTGTGCAGGTGCTCGACAAGCGGGCAGCATGTATGGAGCCTATTAATCAGCTCAGCGGATATCATTGGGGCTACTACTGTTCGCCCAAGGACTATTCAACCAACTATTATTTCGATCGTCTGAGCAAAGGCGAGCACGTAGTGGAGACAGAATACTACGTTGACCGCGCCGGCAAGTACGAAACGGGTGTCTGCACAGCCCAATGCGCCTACTCGCCCGAGTTTACTGCCCGCGACGCCTCGCTGACATTCGATGTAAAAGAGTAACCAACCGATTATGAACAAAAAAAAGAATAAAAGCATTATCCTCTTGCTGACCCTTGTTGCCTTGCCTGCAATGGGTCAGCGTATTGTTGCCGAGCGCGACGTGATTGATTGTGGTAAGGTGATGTACGAACATCCGGTCACCGTGAGTTACGAACTGCGAAACGAAGGCGGTTCGCAGTTGCTTATCGACGATGTGCGAACCAGCTGCGGATGCACTACCGTGTCGTTTCCGCGCGACCCCATTCCGCCCCAAGGCAGCTTCACCGTTGCGGCCACCTACGATGCACGTCAGCTGGGACACTTCAACAAACAGCTGGGCATTTACAGCAATGCTTCCGACAAGCCCTTGTTGCTGGGGCTCAAAGGAGTGGTGGTAGAGAAAATCGTTGATTTCTCGGGAGAGTATCCTTACAGCATTGGCGACGTGCGCATCGACATTAACAACATTGAGTTCGACGATGTGAGCAGCGGCGACATGCCCATACAGAAAATCCACATCCAGAACAACTCTGCGCAAACCATTGCCCCCGTGCTGATGCATCTGCCCGACTATCTGAAAGCCTACGTGTCGCCTACACGCATTGCTCCAGGACATTCGGGCGAGGCTACCGTCACGCTGTTCTCAAAGAAACTCCGCAACTTCGGACTGACGCAGACTTCCATCTACCTGGGCATGTTCCCGGGCGACAGGGTGAGTTCAGAAAAAGAGATTGAGGTGTCGGCTGTGCTCCTGCCCGGATTCAGCACGCTGACCGATTTCCAGCGCGCCAATGCCCCTCAGCTCAAGCTTTCTACTTATAAGCTGGACGTTGATTTCCAGGGAAAAAGCAAGACGCAGGATGTTATCTTGGTGCAAAATGTGGGCAAAAGCACCCTCGAAATTCAGTCGGTGCAGGTGTTTACCAGTGGCATTGAGCTTACTGTGCCCAAGAGCCAGCTTGCCCCTGGCGAAGAGGTGAAAATGAAAATCACTACCCGTGCCAAGGAGCTGAAAAACGTTCGCACCCAGCCACGTATCCTGATGATTACCAACGA
>JAEEGL013341657.1_pt1 | contig 13841 bp, 9 predicted proteins | sample 9134231 | NCBI WGS metagenome assembly JAEEGL01 (sample SAMN16246548, study PRJNA631951) | gut metagenome | biome: gut microbiome; feature: rumen; material: fiber-attached | host: Bos | place: Iran: Karaj | collected 2018-10
CAGATGTTTCTTGATTACTACGGTCTGTCCTCAGTGGATGAGATCATAGGCAAGAATGATGAAGATATGGGCTGGCATATCAACCCTGAACCTTTTAAAAAGATTGAGCTTAGAGTTTTAAACAACGGCAAGTCCGTTCTGAATGTGCCCGGAGAATGCATAGTAAAGGGAAAGCTCAGAAAGATCAAAGCTTCTAAATGTCCCATTATTTCTGACGGCAAGATAGTAGGTCTTGTTGGCTACTTTATGGATATCACGGATGAAGTTACAGAAAGAGACAGACTTTCAGCTTTGTGCCAGACTGATGACCTTACAGGCCTTTTAAACAGACGCGCATTTGGTAATATCGCCGCAGCATATGAAAAACAGTACAAAAATAAGATGGCTGATTTTGTACTGTTTATGATAGATCTGGATGATTTTAAACACGTTAATGATAATTACGGTCACGAATACGGCAATATTGTCCTGAAATCTGTTGCAAAAAGCCTCACAATGGCTGCCGCAGGCGACAGTATTGTATTCAGATATGGCGGAGATGAATTTATAATAATCCATCAGATCCGTCATGATTCCGATGTTGAATCTATTGGCAAGCATATTACAAGATTCGTAGAAGGGCCACTTAATATTGACGGCAACAACATTTCCATAAAAGTTTCTTATGGATCTGCTTTATATTCAGAAACCATATCAATACCATCTCTTTTGGAACTTGCAGATAAAAGGATGTATGAGATGAAGAAACTCCACCACTCAAAATAGATGATTCGCACATATGAAATTGTCTGATGCCGGAAGACTACAAAAAATGCACATAATAAAAATCTCACGAAATGCGCCGATATTACGCATTTCGTGAGATTTTTTATCCCTTTACTGCGCCGTCTGATACGCCGGCTACAAGGAAGTTGGATAATGCAAAATATAACGTAACGATAGGTACTGCTATGAAGATAGCACCTGCTGCAAATCTTGAAAATTCTGTCTCACCTATGTGTGTAAGTCCTACTGCTACGGTCCACAGATCCCTGTTTTTAAGGAGCATATTGGGGAGGATAAAGTCGCTCCAGGGCCATGCGAAAGATGTAAGCGCAGTATACACAAGGATTGGCTTTGACAGAGGAAGTGTCACTTTAAAGAAGATGACAGGGTTAGTTGCTCCGTCTATCTTGGCAGCCTCATATATGGAATTACTGATTGTATCAAAATAGCCCTTCTGAACAAGATAGCCCATTGGCGCACCTGCGGAATAGATAAGTACAAGGCTCCATAAGTTATTAATAAGTCCAAAGTTGACCATTATAAGGTACACAGCTGTCATACCCATAAAGCTTGGGAACATGCTAAGTACGAGAGTTGTGGTCATGATGGGCTTACGCATTTTGAACCTGAATCTGCTCATAACATATGCTGTAAGTATTACAAGTGTCGTACTTATAAGGCAGGAAAAAACTGACACGAACAAACTGTTACGAAGCCATGATGGATAATCATACATAGCAGTATCAGTAAAGAGCTTTTTAAAAGTATCAAGGCTGTACGCTGATGGGAAAAATCCCTTAAAGTCATATATTGATCCTGTCTTTGAAAATGATGCAAGTACAAGCCACAGGATCGGGAAAAAGAATATCAGTGACACTGCAATAAGTATCAGATACGTCACAGATACTTCCAAAATATTATTAAATCTTACACTCTTTTTCTTTCTCATCTGTAAGTATCCTCCTTCTTAAACGCAGAACTGTTCACATAAGTTCCAATAGAAAATACTGACGTAATGAAAAAGATGATAAGGCTTATCGCAGCACCGATTCCATAGTAGTTATTATCAATGGACAGGTTATAAAGCCAGTTAATAAGCAGGTCCGTATCACTTGCAAGGAAATAACCGTCAAGGTATAAGCCGCCCCTAAGGAAATAGAATACGCCAAAATTATTGAAGTTACCTACAAAGCTGGTTATAAGAGTCGGAGTTGTAGAAAATACTACGAAAGGAAGTGTCAGTTTTATAAACTGGATCCACTTGGTCGCTCCGTCTATACTTGCAGCTTCATAAAGCTCTGCATTCATATTGGAAAGAATACCTGTTGCAAGGAGCATTGAAGTTGGAATAGATATCCATGCATTGACTAAAAGCCCTATTATCCTTGCCTTCCATCCTGCATCTATATCAAGAAATCCAACCGCATTAGCACCTGTTCTTGTAATTAGGTAGTTAATAGGGCCGCCATATGAAAACATAAACTTAAATCCAAGAAGTGTTATAAATCCGGGAACCGCATATGCAAGAATCGGGAAAGCTCTCCAGAAAGTCTTACCTTTGACACACTCTTTATTAAGAAGGAGCGCCAAGAGCAGTCCTCCAAAATAGTTAATAAAAGTTGATGCCACTGCCCAGAGAATATTCCATCCAAGAATCTTTAAAAATGTAGCCTTAAGATCTGAAAGAACAAAAATCTTCCTGAAATTATCAAGTCCTATCCAGTCCACAAGCTTAGGTGGCACTATATCTCCACCATAGTTAGTGAAGGCTATAAGTGTCATGAATATAATAGGAAGCACATTGAAGATAAGTACTCCTACAACCGGCACAGCCAGCGCAACTATATAGAACTTCTTATCTGTAAAAACTGCTACAGCCTTAAAAAAGGGAAGTATTTCTTTGCCGCTAGAGAGTCTTTCTCTTGTATTAAGAACATCCTTAATATTGCTGTAATACAGTAGCAGAAAAAGAGCCACGATTATAAATGCAAGGATTCCCTTAAGCATCATCATAATGGAGTCATCGCCCTCTATTCCAAGCCAGGCATCTCCTTCGACTGTTCCTAAGGAAAAAAATCCTGCGATATCGGTTATACCTACAGTAAATAAAAAATACAGAAACAATATAAAAGCCGTTATATATAATAACCCTTTTATCCATTGTTTATACATAAGCTGGCCCGTGCCCATGATGATACATGAGCACAGGACAGGCATCTTGCCTTCTTTTTTCATTATTCTCCCTCAACCTGATGTCGCGAGTGTAACGAGTAACTAATAATTCGATATTGGTGGAGATTATCTCCACCAATTCGCGGAGTTAATCTATGATTAACTCCTAATCACTGAGCCAGTGTATAGATTGCGTCATATATGCTCTGAGCGGAATTGTCCAGTGCTGTCTGCATACTCGCCGTATCAGTATACTTCTCTGTCTCACCATTCCTTGCTCTGAATGCATCCTTACCAACATCAGCAAGAAGTGTCTGCATAGGATCCCAGATCTGGTCTACAGCCTTAACTGATGGCATAAGGTAGATGTTGCCTTCTTTTAAGTTGTTGAAGATGATATCTGTTACGCCGCCAATCTCACTTGCAACGTCTGATCTTGTTGGAGCAATTCCAAGTATCTCGGCTCTCTTTGAGATCATATCGTATCCGGTTGCAAAATTTACAAATGCTATACTTGCTTCCTTATACTTGGTGTAAGCGCTGATTGCATAACCGTTAACTCCGCCCATAACCTTGGTCTGAACGAAATCGCCATCAGACATGGTGGAAGGATCTACAGTAAGATCGCCATTTGCAGGCATTTTGGAAGGAAGCTGTACCATCATAAGGTTCTCGGAAGCTTTAGTCTTAGCCTCTTCTGTACTAAGTCCCTCTCCTTCATATTCAGCTACGAGCTTTTCAAAGAAAAGAGTATAAGTATCAGGTGTAGATATTGAGCAGAAGAAAGTTCCGTCAGCAACCTTTGCATATCTGCTTGTCTTAACAGAATCATCGATGCACTCTTCACTCATAAGCTTTGTAAATTCCTTTAAAGCAAGGAGGCCTGACGCACTATCACCTTTATTGAAACCTATGTCAGATGGATCAAGGTTACCTGCATCATCTTTTCCAAAAACATATCCGCCATATGAAAAAGAAAATTCTGCCATCATATAAAGGTCATTGACAGGCGCCATAAGGCCGTACTGGGAATCTTTATTAGCACTTGCATCGTTATCTCTTAAATGCTTGGAGTAAGCATACAGACTGTTCCAGTTTTCAAAAAAGTCTGCAACCTTATTTCCATCAAGATCCCATGTTGTCTCCCAGTCTTCAGGCATCATGTCGTTACGATAAAAGAGCATTGGCTCCTGAACATTAACAGGAACTCCGCAGTAATAATCTTTACCATCTACATTGATCTTGAATGCATCAAACGCTTCCTGAGGAATCTTGTCATAGCATTCAAAGTCCTCTAAGTTAAGTGCCATGATGTGCTTATCTTCTGCATAAGTCATGATCTGATCATTGGCCTGATACAGAACATCAGGGCCATAGCCGTAAGGTCCGTTTTCTGCAAGATCGGAATATTCTTCCATGTTGGCATCAACAGCTTCTATTCCCTGATCCTTATAAGCTTCGTTGAAAGCATTTAAAAGTTCATCAAGATAGCCTTGAGACTTTGCTGTATCATTCTCAAGAATTCGAAGTGTGATCTTTTCACCTGATGGATTTAATGACGTACTATCTGTACTTCCAGATTCGCCCTTGGCAGCTGATGAACATCCTGTTGCTACCATAGCAGTTGCAAGTAATGCTGAACATATCTTTACTAATTGTTTGCCCATACCTATCTCCTCTTTTTATCAAATACCTAAAATGTCATTATCCTATTTGTTCTTTGGAAAAATATCTAAAACATGTAGAAAAAGTTACTTTAACGTAGATAATAATGCTTTACCACCTACAATGATCAAAGTTTCGTAAGCATTAATCTTATGTTCTACGCAGTTATCCTTATCTATTAAAACTACATCTTTATCTGTGTTATTAATATAAAGATTTATCCCAGTATCACCAATTATATACCTAAGCTCCAGCACATCCCCACTTTCATCAGTGGTTATCACAGGATAAGCATTACTAAAATCATACTTTTGGCGAATTTCTGCAAGTGCTGTAAGGAGCCTGTAAATATCGGTATCCTTGATCTTATCAGCCTTATCCCAGTCCATACATTTGCGACAGTCTGGATCGTAGCCGCCTGGTATCTTTATTTCTGTTCCATAGAAGATACATGGAACGCCGGGATACAAATACAAAAGACACAGGGCTGCCTTAAACTTCCTGTCATCTTCTGATACTTCACTGTAGAATCTGTGAGTGTCGTGACTATCAAGAAGGTTAAGCATCATATGATTTACTGTATCAGAGTTTCTTGCAAGAAGGTCGTTGAGCCTTTCTGCCATGCCTTTTGCATCAAGTGATCCTGTGCTAAAAAAGTCCAAAGCCGCTTTTGTAAAAGCATAGTTCATGATGCTGTCGTACTGGTCTCCTTTGAGATACACAGATGCATCATGCCAGTTTTCACCAATGATGACTGCATTCTCGTCAGCTTTTTTCACAGCTCTTCTAAAATCTCTCCAGAAATCGTGGCTTACTTCATCTGATACATCAAGCCTCCAGCCATCGATATGGTATTCCTTGATATAGTGAACAGCTATTCCTGTAAGGAAGTCCCTTACCTTGGGATTTGAAGTATCAAGCTTGGGCATGTAGTTGCAGGATGCAAATGTTTCGTAGTTCACATTGTCCTGATCAGGCTTATCGCCATCTATTATGAACCAGTCGTAGTACCTTGACTCTTTGCCCTTATTAAGAACATCCTGAAACTGCGCGGTTTCGTCGCTGCAATGATTGAACACTGCATCAAGCACTATCCGCATGCCCTTTTCATGAGCCTTATCAACCAGCTCTTTTAAGTCCTTCTTGCTTCCAAAATCCTCATCGATCTCCAGATAATCACTGATGTCATATTTATGATTGGATATGGATTTAAAAATAGGAGTCAGATATATGGAGTTAGCTCCAAGGCTCTTTATATAATCAAGCTTATCTGTGATCCCCTTAATGTCGCCACCAGCAAAGCTCTTAGGAGTCGGCTTATCCCCCCACTTCATGTTGACATAGCTCATATCCTTGGACTTATCTCCAATGCAGAACCTGTCAACAAATATCTGATAGAACCTTGCATCCTTCATCCAGTCAACCATAGGCAGGATATCAGCCTTATTTATATAAGGGAACTGGAAAAAGTTGTAGAAGCCCTTGCTGTAGTCATAGGTATCAGTCAGACCATCTTCTGAAAAATACTTATACTCTTTGCCATCATAGAGATAAAAAACATATGCAAGCCTTGTGTCCTCAAGATGAAGACTTATGGAGAAGTAATCAAACTCTTTTCCGGAAAAGATCTTGTGCATACTGGCCTTATTCTGGTGATCCTGGATGTGATACTTACTCTCGTAGAAGATGACGGCCTCTTTAATATCATCTCTGGCTGTCCTAAGCCTAATTGTGATGTCATGCTCCGATGTAGGGAAGCAATAGGACGAGTCCATGATGTGTTGCACAGCATATTTATTCATTGGTCACATCACCGTTTCTTACGATCACAATTGTATCAAGTGAGCTGTTGTCAGGATCTGTAGTAAGTGTAATCGTGTAATTACCATCCATAAGAACATTTACATTAGCCTTCTGCTCTGAACCGCCAAGGCTTCCGCCGCTTTCAAACTGAGTAGCATCAAGTTCTGTGAAAAGACCAAAACCCTTCTGAGTATCCCATTTCCAGTCTGCAATTATCTGGAACTGATCACCTGCGTAAAGATCTATTGTGATCGCGAATTCATTGACAGCATTTCCTGTAGGAACAAGCTCGAAGCTATCGATAAGATCCTGTCCGATATCGCCTGCCCAGGCATTGTCCTTAAGTGGTCCTGTCTGTGATGTTCCTGCAAGGTACCATTTTCTTGTATCTTCTGTAACTTCGCCTGCACTAAAGCTTGCGTACAAAGTTGTATCTTCTTCAAAAGTATCTTTTGTAAGGTCTTTCTTTGATGCTTCGATAAATGAAGGAGCTTCGTACCATCCAAGGAATTCTGATCCGTCTTTATTTTCAAAGCTAGTATATGAATCAGGACTTAATACTTCGCCGGCATTTGCACTTGCGCTTCCAAGTACTGCGTCCCCTTCCATGAAGGTTACTGTGATCTGCTGTGCATTATCAGTAGCATCCTGAGATGTGCCTGATGCACCTTGCGCATTACCTGTGCCAGCTCCTGAGCATCCAACAAGTGATGCGCAAAGAAGTGTTATACATGAAATTCCTGTAACGAGCCTTACCAAATTCTTATTCATAACTTTCCTCCATTTTTACTTAACTGTTTAAGTTAACCGTTTAAGTGAAGATTAGCACATAAATTTTACGATGTCAATTTTTATTTTTCTTGTAATTACACGCCTATTTGACTTTTTTATAAATCATTTGTATTATTTACTTAATCGGTTAACTTAAATTAAGCATTTGGACAATATCTTCTTTTCCCACAGAATCCGCATATAGTGCAGCTTACAGTTAAGGTTATGGGAAGTCATAATTAAAGATTTAAGTTATAATGGATAAAGAATAGAATTTTGAGAGGGGACCAGCATCCATGAACAAGAAGCCTACCGCTAAAGACGTGGCTAAAGCAGCAGGAGTTTCCGTTGCGACAGTTTCATATGTTTTGAACAATAAAGAAGGTCAGAAGATCAGTGAGGATACCAGGAAGAAGGTACTCCAGATGGCTAACCTCCTCCACTACGTTCCAAGCCACGAAGCCAAGAGTCTTGCTACCGGCAAGAACAATATGATCGGAATTATATACCATGTCAGAGAAGATTCCCCTTCCAGAAATCTCGAGATCATGCACCTTGTAAACCTGCTTGTAGAGAGATTCAGCAGAATGAATTACAGCACTATCATTATCCCCTTTAACAGTGATGACGCCGACAGTGCTCCCAATCGCATGCTGGATGGAATCATTGCAATAGATATCCCTGAGAAAGACTTTAAGCGCATGGCTGATAAGTACTTCGTTCCTATCATCTGCATGGATATGATAGTCAACGATTTCCTCTTCTATCAGGTATATACAGACATGCACACATTAGGAACTAAAGCTTGCCAGACACTCGGACCTGACTATTATCTATTGACCGATGCCTATGATAACAAGAAATACCAGGACTACATCTGTTCAATAGTCCCACAGGGACACGCACTTATTTTCTCTGAGTGCAGTGAAGATCTTTTAATGCAGCTCAAAGGTAAAAAGATCCTTGTTAATGGCGCTTACCTTGCACTTATATTAAGTCAGTACGTAGACCCAGAAGACATCGCTATTATCTCTTATCAGACCAAGCACAAAGAGCTTAGCCCGAAGGCCAAGCTCATACACAATGATATTGATCGTAAAGCTAATATGACTATGAACATCATGCTCAATGCCTTCGAACAGAAATTCGATATTACGCATGACTTTAAGATTTGCTAATTATTCTGCCAGAAAGGATCATAACCCTTTATATAACGCCCTATCCATTCATCTCTGAATGGATAGGTTTTTTCGAATATCCCTAATATTCTGACTATTCCAACATTATTTTTCTTTATTCATAATCCCTTCCACTACACCGATATATTATTAGATTCCCCTTTTGTTTTGGGGAGAAGCAATAACGTAGATTGGGCAGATACCACTGATATAATCCTCGAGCGTTATCCGTACGAGGAGTGTTCAGGGGCATCGTTTGTTGAAGCGTAATAAAACCTTACGTTTCCGACAATCCTAATGCGTACTGCCACAGCCCCTACGACGAGTGGCAAGGTAGCTCGAGGATTATATCAGTGGTATCTGCCCCCGCCATTATGCAAGTCCATGCAACACCCGGATTGTTTCACGACAAGGAGGCCGCCTATGGAATTAAACAATCGCTTCTTTAAACGAGCAGCATCTCTTTTATTGTGCCTTACAACAGCAGGGATGATGCTTTTTTCTTTTACTGCCCGCGCAGAATCTCCGGATGAAATGACTCTTGGAGATCAATTTTACGGAACCGGCGAGGTCATATATGACAATACCAGCATCGCCGGCGTATACAGCGGTCCGGCAGAGGACGTTGTATTTGAGATTGAAGAGACCACAACTATCACAGGTATCTGGACTTATCACTGGTATAGAGAATCTACCGATGAATGGGAAGATGCTTATGTATGGATAGAATCTGAAGATGGCTATGTATATGGCCCTTGGGATGTACAGGCAGAAGAAGGCCAGGGTGGCAGAGAAAATGTTAACTGGTACGTTTTCCCTTATGTAACTCTGGAACCGGGTACCTATTATCTGTACGACTCTAATCTTTCTACCTGGTCATATGCCTATGACACAGATAATAAGGGAATCTGCATGATCAGAGGTATAAGCGGAGGAACTGAAACTAATAATAATACGTCCCTCTCTTTCCTTGACGGAGAGAATCTCCTGACTAATCCAAGCTTTGAGAAAGGTCTTAAAGGCTGGGAAGATCCGGATGAACTCTGGGGAACAGATCCTGATACTACTGATCATGAAGCTACAGACGGCGAATGCTTTGCATGGCCAAGTGAGGGTGCTTCAGAAGATACCTACATCTATCAGGACGTAGATATAGATTCTGATGATATTGGTAAAACAGCTATTTTGAGCGCTATGATCGCAAACTTCGATCAAACTCCTATTGACCTTGCACGTCTTGAGCTTATTTTCCTGGATTCTAAAGGAAAAGAGATTGAATCCTACTACCAGGAGCACCAGGATATCGAGTGGGGCAGACATACCATTACTGCTACAATACCAAAGAAAACAGCTACCATAAGAGTTCAGCTTCACGCCATCAGGTATGCAGGAAGTATTATAGATGCATACTTTGACGATATTTTCCTGGGAGTGACAGACGAAGAGTTTACCGATATAGCTTCCTACACTTTTAATGGTTATACCTTTGATATCCCGGCGTATTGGGGCGAAGCTGACGTATATGAAGATGGAATCTACTTCTACGGCGAGGATGAAGATGATCTTCCTGCAGTTTTTATATCCATCATGAATATAGAAGATATCTTTGACGATGAGATATATGGACTTACTGACGAGGAAGCTATTGAATACCTTGAATCCTACAAGGAATGGGTCTTCTCGTATGATATTGATGCCAGAAACATTACTGATTCTGAAGAAATAACTATCGCGGGTTATCCGGCTATCATTTACAGCGCAACCATAACCTTATATGAAGATGACGATATCCGCATGGCCATCTTTATGGACAACGAATATATATATGAACTGATGATCATGGAATACGAAGATTCTAATCCTTCTTATCTCATGGATCTGGATTATATCGCAGCATCTTTTTCTAAGTAAAGGAGAGTAAGTTTGAAAATATACTATTTTCAAACTTCACAAAGTGGTGTCGCGAGCTCCACCACTTAGGCCATTAGTCACTCGTTTCACTCGCGACATGAGGTTAATAAATGATGAAAATGAATATCAAAAAATCCATTTCAGTCATTACAGCTGCTGCCCTTATTCTGGGAAGCTTCCTCCTTCCAGCAGCAAGTACTACAGCTCTTGCAAAAGGTGGCTCATCAGTCCAGAAAGATGATACTAACGTAAAAAATGATGATCTAGACGATGTAGAAGTTTTCGGAAACTATACCTTCAAACTCCCGGATTCCTGGGAAGACTGCGTTTCTTACGAAGACGATGAATCCGATGCAATATACTATTTTATCGAAGAGGAAGATGACATTCCTATGTTCATGGTGCTCAAAGAATCTCTTCTTGACTATGTATCATCTTCTGAGCTTAAGACCCTCACAGAAGAAGACGAGTATGAAATCCTTGATTATTTCAGAGAAGGAGTTACAGAAGGTGAGGACTACGAGAACCTTACAGAATCTACACAGACTAAGATTGCAGGCAATCCTGCCATCACCTTCAGTTTCACAGGCGAGATCTATGGCGATAATGATGTAAGGATCTCAGTTTTCATCGACAAGGAAGACGTTGATGTGTACTGCCTCATGCTCATGGAAGAGGAAGATGCCAAGCATTCATATTTCAAGGATATGGAAAAAATAGAAAAGAGCTTCTGCAAAATTGGCGAAGAGCCGGAAATTCCTGAAGATCTTGCTGTATCCGTATATGAAGCTTTAGAAGAAGTAACCTCCTACTCTGCAAGATCCGTATTCGAAATCGAAATGGAAGCAACCGAATACGGCGAATCTTATGACATGAAGCTCTTAATGGATCATGAACTTGAAGCAACCCTTGGCAAAAAAGCTTCATGCCATGTAACAATGAACGAAAGCATTGTAAGTGAAGCCCTTGGCCTTTCCGACGGCGACTATACTATGACAAATGAAATATGCATTATAAATAGTGGCAAAAAGACCACAGCATATTACAGAGAAGACGGAGAAGACTGGGAAATCGAAGACCTTGACGATGATGACAGTGATCTTGCTGAAGTTTCCGAATACCTTGACCATCTTTATAGCTTCGAGTTCTTCGAACTCCTTGCAGATGGCTCTATCGATTATGAAGTAGAACCTGAAATCGTAGAAGAAGATGAAGGCGAATTCTACGTTATGGTTATGGATCTGTCAGGTGATGATCTTAAGCTTGCAATAGATACACAGTTCTTCCTTGCAGGTGCATATATTTCAGAAGAAGCAGACTATGAAGATGTCACTTCACATGTAACTATCTATATTGATGCCGATACTTTCCTTCCATCAACTGTTGTGATCGATATGCCTGAAGTTGGCGATCAGATAGTTTATGACATGATGGGAATTGATGATACCGAAGTAACAACCTGTACTATCGTAACTGACTATATAGGATTTGATGAGTTCGATAAGATTGAAGAACCGGATGTATGATTTTTAAGGTACTCCCAAAATCTTCACCTAATACAGATATCTCCAAAAAGATTCTGTAGTTTCAAAAAGGAGATCTGCCTATGACAAAGAGAATCATCAAAAATGTCATCGCTACTATAATGACTCTTACTCTTACCATTGCCCTTAATGGACTGGGTAGAGTATATGCAACGCAAACCTCCACTGTTGATATGGACTATCTGTATAATACTCTCATTGTTGGAGATACATCATATGCCAATACCCTCTACTATTCCGGCGCCATTGCTGCATATATGGCGGCTGATGCTGACGGTATCGATATATATGTTCCGGATGATCCAAAAGGCGGAACAGGTACAGGTGTTGGAATTTACAGACAGGATGGTCTGGTAGCAGAAAACTATCAGTACGGCATCTATACAATTTATTATGGTGAATTTGTTGGTTTCAACAGACACGGACACGGCTCTATCTATAAGACCTATAAAGATGCTTCTTATACTTTTACCAGATCATTCTATGGATATTGGGAAGACGATTATCCTAACGGACAGGGCAATGAAAGTTGTACAGCAGAAGAAACTGGCCAATATAAAAAAGTTTCAGAAACTTCAGGCGTGTATGCGAAAGATAAATTTACTGGAATAGAAAATTCCACAACATCTTATTATGCCGGTAATACTTATAGGGCAGAAGGAATATCCACATATAGTTATCCTTATGTTAACGGCTATGCAGAAGGTACTGTTACCTGGACTGTGCAAAATGCCGGTAAACCACAAGAAATTGTCACTTACGCAATGGCAGGCGGATACTTGGTAAATGACAGAACAAGTGAATATACTGCCTCTCATACTCCCAGAGATTTTGATCCGCAAACACAAGTCATTGGTGGCTGGGCCGAGCAAAACAGTTTCTACTATGCCGAAAGCAAAATATCACCTAATTCCTATGATTATAGTAATTATATGGCGCTCAAATAACAGTACTATATTACCCACAGCAACTGCTGAATGATATAGTTAGAAATAATTATAATATTAATTAAAGGAGAGTCTGTTAAAGCGGACTCTCCTTGTATTTGCACTGTTTTATAAACAACTTCTTCCTATACTTACTGCTCATTACATTGAAGTACGTGAAGCCTCACACTAAAGTCGCGTGCTTCCATACCCGTTTTTCTGAGGTATGAACTCATTGACTACATATACGGTCTGGCACCGAAACATCACGCCTCAGCTTCAAAAATTTTTTATTAAGTAAACCGCTTAAATCTCTATTGCTTTATCGTTTTTATCTCGCGCCACCTTACGCCTGCAAGGTATATATACCGTAAGGATCATGGTCGTAAACGCCGCCATTCCGCCAATGATATTCGATATAGGCTCTGCCAGATATACTCCGTTAACAGAAGGATTTACGATATATGGAAGGAGCATAGTAAGAGGTACTACCAGCACGACCTTCCTAAATAACGAGAAGAATATAGCCTTCTTGTTCATTCCAAGCGACTTAAATACGGACTGGCCGCCATACTGAAGGGACTGGAACACGAATGCCGCAAAGTATAAACGAAGTCCGGACACTGCAAGTGGCATTATATCCTTATCCGAAGTAAAGATATGCACCAGAAAATGCGGGAATGCCAGGATGAATATCCACATACAAAAGGTATATGTAGTACCTGCTATTATAGAAAGGCGAATTGCCTTAAGGAGTCTGTCATATCTTTTGGCTCCGTAGTTAAAACTTATAACAGGTGATGAACCGTCGCTTATAGCACCAATCGGAACATCCAGGATCTGTCTTACACTTGAGATTACCGTATATACAGATACATAGATATCTCCGCCAAAGGTACTGAGAACATTATTGCAAACGACCGCAACAAGGCTGTTTGTAAACTGCATTACAAAGCTGGAGATACCAAGCGCTGTGATTCTTAATGCTTCACTACTTCTAAATTTATGAATGGTATCTTTACTAATTCCAAAATCAGCTTTTGTCCCTGTAAGGAATTTGATAACGAAAACAGCTGAGAAGAACTGGCTTATGACAGTAGCAACTG
>JAEEGL014338900.1_pt1 | contig 13841 bp, 12 predicted proteins | sample 9134231 | NCBI WGS metagenome assembly JAEEGL01 (sample SAMN16246548, study PRJNA631951) | gut metagenome | biome: gut microbiome; feature: rumen; material: fiber-attached | host: Bos | place: Iran: Karaj | collected 2018-10
CCTGTACGAGGCTCATCAACAGCTTGAAGAACTCATACTTGACCGTGACACCTATGCACTCAAAGCCGATCTGGGCAACAAGTTCGCACAGATAGTATATGAAGGAAAATGGTTCACACCTTTACGCGAGGCGATACAGGCATTTATACAGTCAACCCAGAAATATGTGACCGGCGAAGTTAAGTTCAAGCTTTACAAGGGCAATATAATCAAGGCCGGCACCACTTCTCCGTATTCTCTCTACAACGAGAGCATAGCAAGCTTTACAACAGGTGATCTTTATGATCATCATGATGCGGAAGGATTCATCAATCTTTTCGGACTTTCATGCAAGGTACGTGCAATGAAGCTTCAGGAGATCGAACAGAACAAATAAGGAGTCCACTTAATGATATCGGGATTCGATCTGTCGACCGTTCAGGCGATCATAGGATTATACATTATAAGTGTTAATCTGCTTGGACTCATATATTTCTTCATTGACAAGCAGAAGGCCAAGCGGCAGTCGTGGCGCACACCGGAGGCAACGCTGTTTACAATAGCGCTCTTCGGAGGCAGCATCGGCTGCCTTCTTGGTATGTATCTGTTTCATCACAAAACACGTAAAATGGCTTTCTATATAGGAATGCCTGTTATCCTGGCCGTTCAGATACTGATAATAGTCATTGCGATTTTTTTCGCACCTGTTGATTTCAAGATCATGTGATCCTCGGAGTAGATATTTATGCAGATGTTTGTCATCAAAAACACGGCAATGTTCATGACAGGTCTCCTGTCCGAAAAAGAAACTGTATTTGACCGTTTCCTGTTAAATGAAGCGGTGATCATGATGGGAAACACTTATACTATAGACGGGCATATCAACAAGGATTTCTATACTGAGGAAGAGGTGGAAATACTGAAACAGCAGTCTGCCGACAACGGCCTTATCTTCAGCGAAGAAATGATACGTTGGGATTCGGTCAAGAATTTCTGCTATGAATGCATCAGGGGCAAAAAGACACCTCTCGCTTTCAGGATAGTGTTTTGTCTTTCCCCTGAAAATACGGTCCGTTTCCTCAGCAGTCTTGAATCATCCGTAGCACCCGAGCAGATCGGTTCACTTAACGTAAACATAAAATATGACGGCAGCACACTTTCATGCACTACCGCCGTTTCACTTAAGATATTTACCATGGACAAAACCCTTGAGCATGCCTGGGATGAAATGTTCTCACGTTTTCTCACTGCTCACGGTTACGAATATGAATGACAGCTAAAAACCGTGCCTCTAATACACTCAGCCAGTTCAGTCTCACAGCCCGAGTACAGAACCGATATTTCCTCAAGGGCTTTTGCATGATCCGCAATTTTCTTTCCTTCCCTTAATAGCACATTCTCCTGTTTATGCAGTATGGTATCTGCGGCCAATCTTGTTGCCGCTTCATAATCCAGCCGGCATCTCAGTTCTGTGAGTGCTTCCGTTATCTCGTACAGTTCGTCGTGTATTGCCATGAGCATCCCGGCCGCCTTGGAAAGACCGTTCATGTCTATGTATACACTTTCCGTAACGCTGTTAAGATCATATATGCCGCCTGTATCAGTCCCGGTCAGTTTTGCGGCATACGCTCCCACTCCTCCGGCCGCTTCTTTCATCTTCTCTTTCTCATATTCTTCATTGAATTCATCCGAGAACACTGCGGCCACCGCTGAGGCGATAAATTCACCGACACTTCCGTTTCCGTTATCCGGCAGCGAATCCATCAGCCCCGTGGCTTTCCTTCCCAAAACATATGCCCATCTCATGAGCGGCTCCTGCCTGCATGTATTGACTATGTTTCCCTCGCTGTCAAATTCACAGCTTTTCAAAAGCGAATATGAACTGTGTCTGCCCACCGCGTCATCCCGCAGATTTTTCACAAATATGCACTCGCCCGCTATACAGCCCAGGAGTATGTTCACATAGTCGTTATGTGCTGATATCGATCTGATCCTTCCCGATACTTCATGTATCTGCTCCTCATGCGCCTTAGCACACTCATAACCCAATCCCTGTCCGTCAAAGGAAACACATCTGTTCACGCGTTCTGCATTTGTCACGGTTACATACTGAGCCAGATTTCCACCCTTGGAATGACCCGAAACCGTTATATTGTCATATACACCGCAGTCATATCTGACAAAATCATCCGCAAGTCTCTGCATACGTGTGTCCGGCATATACTCGCCGCGCACATTATCCACCCATGCATCATACGAGCCTCCCGTTCCCCGAAACACCACTACCGCATTATTGTCATCATGCGGATCCGCCAGACATAATCCGCGTATGCCGCCGTCATCTATGCTCCTTACAACACTGAGGTTCTTAAAATCACCGGCTGATGCATCCATCTCATTCAGAAGATCTGCACATTCCTCACATGTCATGCATCCTCCGATCCCAAGTCCTGCTGCCTTTTCCGGCGAAATACTGCCTCCCTCATCCCTGCAGCTTTCGATCGCGTCATTTATTGTCCCATATTCAGTACACTTATCCAGGTACAGATAATTGGACAGCAGCAGTAATTCTCTTTCGCTTAATTCTCTCATATGCTGACCTGTAATACCGACTGACCGAGCTGAAGTATGTCACCCGTCTTTAAAAGGAGTTCCTGGAATACCTTCTGGTTATTTACCTTCGTACCGTTTGATGACTGCAGATCCCTTACATACCAGCACCCGTTTCTGACAGACAGTTCACAATGCCTACCCGAGACCGAATCATCTCTGTCGATCACTATGTCGCATAGTCCATGTGCCCTGCCAACGATAAGACTGTCCTCACATGAGGCCCTGTATAATCTCGTAGGATCGGTGCAGTCTTCAAGAGTGATATCATATCCTCCGTCAGTATGTTCAAGCAGTCTCGTAGCCCCATATTCTTCGTTCAGCTTATATGTGCTGCAGTCATAATCCTCTGCATCCTCAGCTATCCTTGCTTCCCGCTCAAGATCCGAGCTTATCCCGGCAAGTACCCTTTTATCCCGCCTGTCTGACCTTACATTTCTTCTCATAACAAGAATAACGACAACTGCGAAGATCAGAGCGAATAAAAGTCCGGCTGCGGGAATTATCACATTCAGTCCAACACCGCCTGTTTTCCTGTCTGTGTTTCTTATTATAGGTGCATTATCAACAGAGGCATACGCATCCTTCGTGATATAAGCCTGTTCGGTCATTGATGCGCTGCCTGCGTTTACCGTATCATCATGATCACTCGTGATATACATTTCCTCATATCCGTCACCTGACGTCTCTTCCTCACCGTCGACTTCATCCGTTTCCGTCTCCGTTGCCTCCTCTGCTACGGGTTCCTGCAATACAGAGCTTTCCGAGAGCATGGCCGTCTCTCTCGCTTCATTTATCGCCTCTAAGATCCTGTCCCCCATGATCTTCTCGCTTCCTCCTTCGGAACCTTCAAACTCGGTTAGAAGGAGTTTTCCTCCGCTTATCCTTGATATCGCGGACAGATTCCTGGATGCCGGCAGATTTCTGTTCTCAACACTCTGTACTACATATACGGGATATCCCGCCTCCTGCAGCATATAATATAATTCTTCGTTTGCATGTAAAACCGATTCCTCTTCCTGCCCGTCGGTAAACAGGATAATATTCCTGCATGCCACATCCTGTTCTTCCCATTCGGTGATGATATTCACAAGATTATCGGTCACATATGTATCTCTGTCCCGCATCTCGATCTCATCTATTCCGGATGTGAGCACCGATACATCTTTTGTGTAATCGGTCAGATACTCTGTATCCTCTCCGAAAACGGCAATTCTGCATGAATCTTCCGTTCCGGCGTTCTCGCATATGTATTTCGCCGTTTCCTTGCATAGCAGGAAATTCGGTTCACCCACCGATCTTGAATTATCGATCAAAATAAGATTCTTATATCCGATCGCCATGGTTCCTCCTATTCCACCGCATCCGTGGTAAGTCCGGCACTCTGCTCTAAACTTGCATCCTCTGCAGCCTGATATTCCCGGGCCATCTCATTCAGATCCGTAACGTGTTCCTGTATCATCCTGTTTATCTTCTCAATATCATCGGAGAGTTCCGAAAACTTGGTCCCGTACCCCGATGCAGCCTCTCCCATCCAAACTGATTTAAGACTGTCTACGATATCCTTCATTTCCTGTGTCAGTGACCTTATGGTTCTTCCGGTTGCACCAAACTCGGTGGACGCCGCGACCAGTTTTTCGGGTGTTACTTTCAAAATACCTTCTGCCATACTTATTCTCCTTATCTGTCTGATCAATAACTTCTCGTGGATGCCGTTGCCGTATTCCTTTTCTCTGCCTCTTCATATTTCGCGGCGATGATAAGCAGAGCCTCAATAAAGCTTTCGATCACCTCATGGAAAAGTTCCATCCGGTCTCTGTCTTTGATGAATACACTGTGAAATACATCATTTGCTTCACCCTCCCACATTGTCTTAAGTGCCTGTTCCACACTTAACAGATTATCCACTCCCGACTTAAACCTTGAATTCAGCCCTCTGAGAATGTCAGCCTTCTTCCTCAGTTCTGAGGCCGTAACCTGAAAAAATGACATTTCCTTACCTCCTTGATCCTTTATATGTTTATCTGCATATATTTATCTGCATATATTTATCTGCATATGTTTATCGCCGCCATCTCAGCCGCATATATAAGACGGGCAGTATTTCTGATGAGCCCTGCCGTGTTCTTAAGTATGTCGGCAGATTCGTACAGCCGGTCCTTGAACATGCCGGCCTTTTTCGTATAATCAATGCAGTTTTGTCCGTTCCACGTTCTTGTAATGAGTGTGAGCGTATCATCAAACTTCACATTACCTATATCACATAATCTTCCCGACAATTCTTCAAGTTCATCTGCCTGTTCCATGGCATGTTTGAAATCAATATCTATTCTGGCCTTTATGCTCATCTTCCCAGTCCTCCTATGATATCCGCCACTTTCATCTCAGTCTCCTGGTATCTTGACAGAGATACGTACAGAAGACCGCATATGATCAGGATATCTTCGGAAGTACATTCCATGCTTTCAATATCCGAGACCAGTCTTCTCCTGTATGCTTCATAAGCCGTTCCGTCCCAGTTTATGCCAAGAGATTGGATCGTGTCGTTTAAGTGTGTTATCTCTCTGTTTATTTTCACTGCGATCGTCCCAAGTTCTTCCAGCAGTCCGTTCATACGGACATATACCGCACTCAAAGGGATCATATCTTATCTTTCTCCTCCGTAAGTTTTGAAATATAAATAAGCTCCATTCCGGTCCTTATCCCGTTTTCGCACAGGCTTCCGCCTGCCGCCATAAATCCTCTTCTTTCACGGCTCAAAAGATATCCTGTCTTATCATCGCAGAGTATCTTCCCGATGTTTTGTGCAAGAACACCCACGGTTATATTTTCATCGGTTTTCATCTCAAACTTCCTTGCTCTCTGTATGGCATTTATTCCTATCGTGATCATCATCTTCACCTCATGCTGCAGGCACGCAGGGGATGACGATATCTCCCGCGTAAGCATGCTGTGATCTTCTCAGTACCGTTCCTGTCCCCACCGGTTTAACAGCACACTGTTCACTGTACGAAAGATAGGAATAATCAAAGACACTCTGACGGTCAAGGGCTCCCCCGAGGCATATTCCTATGCACCTCCCCTTAAGTTCTTCGTATATCCTGCGTCCCGTCGCCGTAACATGTTCTTTGGGATCGATAGTGAACAGCATCCTGATACCCCTCTTTTTCCTTATGATCTCTATGAATTCTTCCTCTGTTTCCCTGTCAAAATTCCTGTAGAAATCATCTATGACCTTTATCATACCGTCACAGATCATAAATGTGTCGGGTTCCTTCTTCGCAACTTCACACATCGACTTGATATCCGAAACATAGATCGTTTTCATACCTGCGCGTCCGGCATAATGGTCTATTACCATGCAGGCATTGCTTTTGCCGCTCCCTTCCCGGCCTGCGATCACAATGCATGAGCCTTCTTCCGGCCGTAAGAAAAACGGCTTCCCGCTTATTGCTTCATATCCGATCGGCAGACCTTCATTTAATATCCTGCTTCCGGATAATGCCGCATCCAGATCATCTATCATGGGATCATCGGGAATGTACGGGACCTTCATTGCCTCTCCTCCGTAAAGACCGTTCAGTTCCTCTATCCTGTCCCTCACAAATCTGTTTCTCTCACTGTCACTTCCTTCACAGCATACCGCTGTCTGGAATTCCAGTATATGACCGTTGATGTGAGCCAGTCCTCTGCCCCTCACATCATCCGGAAGTATCGGAATTCTCATTTCCCTCAGGCATTCGGCATACTGATATTTATCGTTCTGGCGAAGGCTGATACCGGTACGGCAGCTTTCAAACAGTCTTGACGGAATGTCTCCGTTTCCTATAACGGTTCCCGTAAGTACCGCAAATATCCCGTAAGCCTCCCCGAATTTTATCAGTTCCAGCATATCCTTATCATATTCAAGATTTGTTTTTTCCCTGAATCCCCCATAATTATCTATTACCAGAAGGATCGCAGGCTCCTTAAGATCTTCCTCTTCAACGCACTGCGCAAAATTCACACCCGCCAGGCGGCTTCTGCGTTCTGTCATTATTTCGTTTAACATACAGAAAAGGTTTTTCAGTCTTGCGGCATCTTCTTCGCAGATATATGCTCCCACCGCTGCGCTGTTTCTGAAACACGACAGCATTCCGTTGCTGTAATCTATGATATAGATATTTATTTCATCGGGATTCCCGTTTAAGATATGTGAATAGATAAATGTCTGCAAAAACGTGCTCTTGCCGCTCAATGTGCTGCCGCATACCACCGTATGCCCTGCTTTTATAAGATCATGATGATAATCATCCTGCCGCTGCCTTCCCGGCTCATCATACCGTCCGAGTATGATATCATATCTTCCTTTCACATCCGCAGTGCCTGACTCCGGAAGAGGGATCACGCTTTTCAGAGGCGAAAGCCACAGCCGTCGGGCTCGTGATATCTTTTCATCAGCGAAGCAGTAACCTATCAGTTCCTTTAGCTTTGAAAAATGTGTTTCCTTCCCGTTATCATCCTCATTTGAAATCTCATCAAAGACAGCCGTTCCTCTTCCGTATTCATCCAGAAGAAATACGGGCACCTCTCTGTTTCCTTCATCAAAGGGTTCCATGGTATAAGCTGACTGGAATTCCTCAAACAGTTCATCACTGCCGACCTGCAGAAAAGCCCGTCCGGGATCGGTGATCCCTGCCGCATCCGGTCTGTGGAGCATGTCGTTACTGTCCTGTTTATCCTGGACTCTCAGACATATACGGAACCTTGAATTCGAAAAAATATTATCATCGACAGTACCCGACGGTTTCTGCGTTGCAAGTATCAGATGGACGCCAAGACTTCTGCCTACCTGTGCCACACTGATAAGTTCCTTCATAAAATCCGGTTCCTCTCTTTTCAGTTCGGCAAATTCATCGATGACGATAACGATATGAGGAAGCGCTTCATCGGCTCTTCCGCTGAGATACAGCCTCTCATAATCTCTTACGGAATTGACTCCTGTCTTCAAAAATATTTTCTGTCTTCTCTCATTTTCACTTCGTATGGAAACCATCGCCCTATGTATCATATTTCCGGACAGATTTGATATGCTTCCCATAAGATGAGGCAGCCCCTCAAACATGCGTGCCATACCGCCTCCCTTATAGTCTATCAGGAAGAACCCAAGCTCTCTTGGGCTGTATCTCACCGCAAGCGAAAGGATCAGCGTCTGAAGCATTTCACTCTTTCCGCTTCCTGTCATTCCTGCCACAAGTCCGTGAGGTCCGTAACCTTTCTCATGTATATCAAGGAATACCGTCCTTCTGTCCTTACCCATTCCGATTGGAGCCCTGAGACTGTTAAGAGTATTGTTTCTGCTCCAGCTTAAGCGTATGTATCCTACCGTCATCATATCGGGATCAAAGAGTTCCGGCAGAGTAACCTTTGCCGGTATCGGGCTGTGCCTCTTATCATAACTCAAACGTATCCCGGCGATCTTTCTTACATATTCCGATGCTTCAGCGTTCGTTATCCTGTCAAAACATATCTCCTTTCGGAAACCGCTCCCGCCAAGATCTATGATCCCTCTGTATGCCCTGTCATTCTGTATGACCCTGAGACATTCTCCGGGAAGTCCCGCATATTCCTCCGCATATATCAGAATGCTTATATTCTCATCGGCGAAGAAGGATACAGGTATCAGTCTGCTGTCATCCGTAAAGATGATCCATCTTGATTTCCGGCTTCCCGGCTGTCTCAGAAGAGTCTCTGCCTCGAAAAGCATTTCCTCGGCCCTTACCCTGTCCGTACTTACAAAATGCTCATCATCGCCCTGAGCCTGCGGAAGCCATCTCATCAGCCTTACCGTATCGGCGGGGATGATCCTTCCGGAAAACGCAAATACCATACGTATAAGCTCAGGCCCCGTTGTTGCGGCGATCTGCACAGCCATATTCAAAAACAGCTGTTCAAGTTCCCTGCCGCTTCCAATAAAGGCCTGCATCCTCTCCCGCGCGATATCCGTGCATATGGGAACTTCATGAAGTCTGCTGTATTTTCTCTTAAGCATGCCAGGAAGTTTGGTCAGTTCATCCTCCGTAATACTGAACCTTTCGCGCGGTACCTTAAGCTGCACATTAAATGGTATGCTCCCGACTCCCAGTCTGTATGAAAAAGGTGACTCATCCGTCTCTCTTCTGTTCCATATCTGCAGCATTGCTCTGTTTGCAAATATCTCCTTAAGCGACGGTGAATTTCTGAGATGTGCATTGACGTTATATCTGTATTTGTCTCTGATCAGCCGATCGCAGCTGTCTATATAATCCTTATACCGCCTCACTCTCATCATCTCATCATGCTCCGCCTGCTTCTTCTCATGTCTTAAATTTATGACGGCCCACATTGCACCAAGTATCGCAGAAGCTATCGCAGTGATAAGGCCAGTGTACATATACATGGAAGCATGTGCGATATCCGAATGCGAAGACGAATATATGTATATACCGCATCCAAGGCTCATGGGAATAGCCATGGTAAGCGCGGGTCCCGCAACTATATAGAAGGGCCGGTTCCTTACCGTCTGCTTAAGAGGCGGCGCATCCAGTTCTATCTCGGAATCATCAGCAGCGATAATGTTTCTCGGAGAAGGCGTGAAGTCCTTAAGTTCTTCGATCTCATACGTTTTTGCCGTCGTCATCGGATCGGTCACACGGTCAAGTCTCACGATACATGGCCTCTCCGAATACAGTTTTTCGATACCTATGTATTCTTCCATCCACAGTATCCTGATCCCGCCGGCAGTGATGACATCTCCGCAACTTAAGGACGCCGACTCCATTTGATCAACATATCGTTCGTTTAGATAGATTCCCTCCCTTCCCTTTATATTAATCCTGCCTCCGTCCCGTGAACGCTTTATAAGTAAATGCGTCCCCGATAAGCAGGGATTGTCCACACAGCTTATACTCTGATCAAGACTGCTTCCAAGGGATATCACACGGCTTCTTTCTGTCTGATAAAAACACATTCCCGTTTCTTTTCCGATGTAAACAAACACCTTCAGTTCTTCCCTGTCAGCTGTAACGATCGTAAGAAACATATCCTTATCAAACGTGTCCTTATAGGTTTTAGATTTGTTTGTTATTAGAAAATACACATTGGAGCTGTTTTTATTGAAGGTGACTCCCTGCGAAGATATGGTCAGTGAGATCACCGGATCCGATTTCAGATGGAACCTGTCAGAGGGAAGCCGTATATCCCTTGTTTCTTCTTGACCTTCCGCACTATCAGCGGTATAAACAAACTCCTCCAATGCATACGAATTGCAAAATTGCAGTACTATCCGCATGTTTGTGATCCTGTTATTTCAATATCCTTTTTTTAATGTTGATCAATTATGAATTAAATCCGGTCTTAACGACCTGAATTGAACTGAATGTGAGCAGACTCGAAAAATCTGTTTGTCAATTCGTGATTTGAAATATACCACACAGCAAAATGAAACACAATAGAAAAAAACAATTTTATCCGCGTTTGTTAAATTTTTGTTACTAAGTTACAAAAAATCATTTGAAAATTTTGTAATAAAATCTACGGATTTTTATTGATATTGTTCTATTCTGTCGCATTAAAGATACCAGGTGACATCCTTACTTTCAGCTATCATATTACGGAAATGATCAGAAAATGAAGTGGCAGATCTTAAAAATCCGATACAAAAAACAAAAAACAGTTGACTACAGACAATATTACCGATATACTAACTTAGTGCTTATTTTGCTGCTATGGCTCAGTCGGTAGAGCGCATCCTTGGTAAGGATGAGGTCAGCAGTTCGATTCTGCTTAGCAGCACTGGGTTTCGGGGGAACACTTTACAGTGTTTCCCCTTTATTTTCCCCCTACCCGGGTTCTTCTCACTTACATGGACAGAGAAATCCATTCCAATTTAATGGTATTTTCTTTTTGAAGAATGCCTTCTTCCTGTCCTCGCTCCTGTTCCGGTCAATAATTGAACAATACGGATAATACTTTTTGGCTTAGACCCATAATCCCGAAAAGTTTTACACGTTTATATTCCGTCACCGTACGTCTGATCAAAAATTGTACTGCATGAAATTTCCGTTATGCTTAAATCCATATGATTCGTATAACTTTACACCCATATCCGATGCTGTGATATATATCGTTCCGCAGCCATATTCTTTTGCCTCTTTTACTACTCTGTCAAGTAACTCTGTAGCGATCCCCTTCCTCCTGTAGTCCGGATCGGTATACATACTTGACAGGATACCTAATTTCCCCGAAGGGCATGTGAAATATGGCGGCTTTTCCGCAAAGGACATACCACTTGTTCCGACTATCTTATCCCCGTCAAATGCCAGCCAGGAAACATAAGTGCCGGCAGCCAGATTTCTTTTATAAAAATCCATAAGCGCGGTTTCAAGATCTACATCCTGCGGGACTTTTTTTCCTTCCGAAGTATATTCTTCCGTCAATTGGTTTATTCTCATTTTTATGATCCTGCCAAGTTCATTCTCCGACAGTTTTTTATAAACTATATCCATTTAGGTTCCTTCCCTTTCTTACATAAAACTGTAATTCAAAGTGGCTTACGCATGCATATCACATCATCCATAAGCCTCGTTTTTTTACTGCAAGCAAATATTATCATAACATGAACTGCCCGTCCATGATGGACGGGCAGTTATCTTTACAGAGCCAGATCGTTTACCACATTTTCCGGGATCTCATCCTTCACGAAATAATAGTAGTTGAGATCACCGAAACGTTTTGCTTTCTCTCCGCCGCGCTTGTAAACTATCTGCACTTCGTATGAGACATCAAAATCCTTGCCGCCGTCCCAGCGGTACATTCCAATGTCTCCCGGATACAGGAAAACTTCAAGTTCCTTAAGATCCGTTCCGCTGTATTCCTTAGTCTTAAAGAAACGCTCCTGCAGTTCATCAGGCAGATAATCAAGCCCTTCTTCCTTCATATACTCATTCTGCTCATCATAATGCGGATTCGTTATAATGACAGCTTCAGCCTCATCATAAAGCGAAAATCCGTCAAGCGAATAACCCTTGTCATTGATATATTTAATGCAGTTCTTCATGCAAGGATAAACAACAAGCGACTCTTCCTGTATCGGGCCATAGAACCTGCTTTCCTGCGTTGATATCGAATACCTTATATAACCTGCGGGCAATAAGTCGATCCTTTCCTTATAACTGAAGGTCTCCATGTCCTTTTTATACATTCCTATAAGCTCGATAAGCTCCTCCCTGTCCAGTCTCCTGTCATGCACTCCGTCGGTATACCTTGCTTCAAGCTGCATCGCAGGGGTATCGGAGATTGCCGTATCCGCGTCATACACCTCGACTGAATAATACCCACGTACAAATTCCTGCGTCGACATTATCTTATCAACAAGTTCCGCCGCCCTGTCATTCTTTACGGGAATGCTTATTTCCCTTGCGATCAGACGTCCGTTCTTCATCCTGTATAATAAAATTGCCTGCGAGAACATATTGCTCTCATCGGATCCGTAGAACAGATCCGGATCATCATTAACCTTGTCCCATGCTTCATCATACTTTTCCATTGACAGCCCGGCAAGTTCGCAGATACTTTCTGCATCCGTCAGATACATGTTTTCCCTGTAAAAATCTACCATATCCATGTACTTAAGATCCGCACCTATCCTGCCGCCCCATAAGCCGTCATATCCCTCCGGGGCAAATACCGCCGAAGCAACCTCCGATGGATCCGGCACATACCTGTCTATACCGAGAATATCCTGCTTAAAGCCGAAGAAGATCATAAGAGCAAGCACAGCACATACTATCCACTGAATCTTCTTCTTAAACGCCTGTCTTATATCCAGTTCAAACACACCCTGGATAAGGGCGCATGCGATGATCGATGCGATAAGGATTATCACACCGATAAGTACCATATTCCGGACATTTAATAACCCGTTTGCATTCATTGTCTGTGCGGTTATAAGGCCTGCTGCCGTAACAGTGGGGACGGCCATGAGGATCTTGAGCGGCTCGGCCATCCATTTGAACACGAGTGTCCTGCCTGCCTTTTCCCTTGGACGCTTCATATACACAAGCAGTGATGCAATGAACACCGCAAGATCGAACACTCCCAGCATGATTAAGTACTTCGAGGGATCACCGTTTGTCCTGTCCGCCTCTGCTATCACCTTAAGGTACAGACCGTAAGGCGAAACAACAGGTTCCATAAACTCACTGAGCACATATTTATATCTGAAGAAAATACCTTTGAATGCCGCTATCATAAGCCTTATTATCGCTTCATACGAAGACAGCACGGCAAAGGCGCATATACCGGCAAATACCGTTCCGGTTATCATCATGGAAAGAATGAACAGATGATATACTCCGAGATAATACAGCGTGATATTGCCAAGATCACGGATCGCTTCATTCATCGTATAAAGGTCGCCGTATCCGCTCACCGTAAGCACTGCAAAGCCAAGCAGCATACCGGTCACATAAGTCAGAATAAACATTACGATCCCGTTAAACCATATAACGAAAAACCTGCTGCTCTTTTTCTGGGGCATGCTCTCATAAAAATCAAGCTTTACCCTGTCATTGATATATGAAAATCCTCCCAAAGCGGTAAGTGCCGCACCAAACGTAACGATCACCGGCTTAAGTCCGCCCGAAGCCCCTATAAACACGGATGCATACCGGTGTACTTCCTGCCTTATCTGATCATATGCCTTCGATCCGTAATTTATCAGATACTGCGACTCATTTATCGACATTATCAGTATAAGAAAAACAAGCACAGGCATGACTGCGAACAGAAGTACCATAAGGCACCACTGCCAGAGCCTTCTCTTATTGTTCTGCATGAGGCTAACCCATAATGAGCTTCTTGATGTCATAACCAGCCACCTCCGTTTCACTTATGAATATTTCTTCAAGAGACAAAGGAAGTATCTCATAAAAAATCGTATTCACTTCTCCAAACAGCTTCTGTGTTTCTTCCCTTGTACCCCTTATGGTATATGTCCGGAGAGATCCGCTCGTCTCTTCCTTGACCATGTCTATCTTCTCCTCAAGCTTCTTCTCATCTTCTTCCGATGCAAATACGCACTGCACCCTCTGTATATTGAGTTTAAGATCATCAAGATCCTTGGAGAGCAGGACACCGCCGCGATGAAGAAGCCCGACATGATCGCAGATATCCTCAAGCTCCCTCAGATTATGGCTCGCGATCACCGGTGTGAGGCCACGTTCATCCATCTC
>JAEEGL015312376.1_pt1 | contig 13841 bp, 10 predicted proteins | sample 9134231 | NCBI WGS metagenome assembly JAEEGL01 (sample SAMN16246548, study PRJNA631951) | gut metagenome | biome: gut microbiome; feature: rumen; material: fiber-attached | host: Bos | place: Iran: Karaj | collected 2018-10
ATCCACAGTGCCATCTTCGTTTCCTTCGAGAGATTCATCTGAATCATCATTGAGAATTTCAAGGGAGCATTCCCTTTCTGGATCTCTCCTTACCAGGTAGCTCTTGTGCCCATCAAGCCCGAGCACAATGATTTTGCAAAGGCTCTTCAGGACAAGCTTGAGGCAGCAGGCGTTCGTGTTGAGGCTGATTATGCCGACAGGAACATGAACGAGAAGATCAAGTTCTATAAGACCATGAAGGATCCTTATATTGTTGTCATCGGTGACAAGGAAGTCGAATCCCAGACTCTTTCCATCACTGTACGCGGACAGAAGGAACAGCTTCATGACATCACAGTCGATGCATTTGTAGAAAGCTGTAAGAAGCTTAACGAGTCAAAGGCTCAGGAACTTGACGGACAGATAAATGGCTGAAAACAAAACATTTAAAAGAGGACAGACTATCATTAATCCCGGCAGTGCGATGACGTCTCTGGGCCTTGTGGCCCAGGGACGCATCGCTGCTGTTTATCCGGGGGGTGCAATGATGCTCGAACGCGGCGATGTCATAGGAATAACCGAAGTCGTCAACGAGGTTCATTTCCTTGGTTATAAGGCTGTCGCAGACTCCATCATCATTCCCTATCCTTACACCAATCTTGAAAACCTTGAGCAGCTGTTTTCACAGCATCTGGATTTTGCCAGAGTTTCTCTGTGTTCACTTTTCAAACAGATCACCGGCCTTCTGGGCCAGTGTCAGGTATCTGAGATCCATTCGGGAGACCTTCTCCAGAAACTGAATAAAGATGTAGTATTTTACAATGACCTGTGCAGGAAGCTCCGTGTTAAGGCTGAAGACTTAAGCGGCATCGATGACCTTGATGAGAGCCTTCTTGAAGAATCATCCGATACATGGCTTGCGGATCTGTATTCGGGACTTGCCAAGGTATACCAGTCCGAAACGGGAAAAACTCTTATTGCGGACCTTTCCGTTACCATGGGGCTTTTGAGAAAGGGAAGCCTTGACTCGAGAAAAGCATATCAGCTTCTGGATAACTACTATTCCTTTAGACAGGAACTGGGAGCCGTATATTTCAAGGCCGAGGGCGGAGATTTTTACGATTCACTGACGAATCTTTTCTTCAGGTTAAAAGCCGGAAGCCCGGATGTAATGGAACTTCGCGGTATGATCACCCGTATAGAGGAATCATATTACGATGAAGTCGGACTAGATCAGGATGAATACAGGACAAGAATGAACGCCTTTGCCGATAAGGCCGACGAGATCCCGGATTATGCCGAAGAGGCCGATGGAGGAGAAGAAGGCGAAGAACTTGTTTTTCCCGATGAACTGGAAGATTCCCTTGATAAGATCATCGATTACCTTGAGGACGATTCCGATACCGTAACGAATTTCAAGACTCATATCATAGACCTAAGGAGCATAGACGATCCCGAATCCATAGACGATGACGTATCAACCTTAAGAAAACGCATCGCAATGGAATTCAACGATATCTACAAGATGGCGTTTTTTAAGTCGCTTAAGACTAAGCCTCCTCTTGCGGTTAAGCTTTTCCTGTATTTCGGATATGTGGATGAGAATCTGGCAGGCAGGAAAAATGCGGCACTTCTTGCAAGGCTGTCTGCCTCCTTCGGCGGAAGCCACGAAACGGGGGTATATACTTTCTACGAGTGGCTGAAACATATATTTGCATGTAAAAAGGATCCCAGCCGTGATGAGTTCGATACGGATTACACGGATACGATCCACAAGCTCAAGGTACAGAACAAGATCGATGCAGCTGAGGAAAAGACCAGGCTTGCGGATGGTTTCGCCAGAGTGAATTTTGAACTGGATAATTTCTTCCGTTCCGCCAACAAGGTCACATACGGAAGGATCACCACATTCTGTCCCATCTTCATGGAGAAGACCTGCATAAAGGATCCCGAGAACTGCATTGTGGATCTGAATGCCTTGTCATCGGCTCTTGATGCGGTAAGGAAGATCGATTATTCCGCGTATTACCGCGAGAGCCTTGACCAGAAGCATATCGATGTCATGGGTAAGGAGATGATCCATGTGGAGTATCTGCCCGATTTTATCCTTATGCCAAATATGGGAACCAGGGCTGTTATGTGGCAGGAGATTGAGGGAAAACTTCGTAACTCACCTTCGAGAATGGCAATCTCCGTATTCCACGCCGAAGATCTGTTAAGCACAGTCATAAGACTAACAGGTGATTTCAGGTGGGAGATGTGCAAGAGGGTACAGGGAGCCAGATGGAACGATGTATCCGAGCGTTCACTTACCAGTGAATATTTTGATTACGTTCAGTTCTATCGTAAGAACAGGGATCTTTCTCCCGAGATCAAGGAGAGGATCAGAACATCCCTTCAGAGAGCCAAGAACAGTTTCAAGGAAATGTTCATCAGGGATTATATTCTCTGGGTAATGTATGAAGGAAACGGTTCGCCCAGACTCAACAAGGTAGCCAGACAGATCCTGTTCAATTACTGTCCCTTCAACAGTGAACTTGCCGCGAAAAACAAGACCAACCCGATCTACACGGAGATCATTGAGCGCGGTGATGTTCAGAAGGCACAGCGTCTGCACAGACTTGAACTGCTTGAAAAGAAGATCGCTGCATCCGGACAGCAGGTTCCGGAAACTCTCAGGGACGAGATAGCTTTTATCAACGGAAATATCAAGTTTTAGAGAGGTAAACAAAAATGAATCCTGTAGCAATGATGCAGGCGGCAGGCCGGATCAAGATATTTCAGGAACAGCACCCCAAGGCTATCGGCTTTATCAAAAGCCTCAGCGAAAATGATATCCGCGAGGGTTCTGTTATAGAGATCAAGGTCACAACACCGGAAGGTAAGGAATCCGTTTCAAACATTAAACTTACCAAGGACGATATAGAAACATTCAAGATTTTCAAAAACGGACAGATGGGTAACTGATCAATGAGAACAGACGATTGTATTGATGAAATTGAAAAGGTGGTCCGCGGAAAAAGAGGCGTTATAACCATGGTTTTGGCAACGCTTCTGGCAGGGGGCCATGTTCTTCTGGAAGATATCCCCGGCGTGGGAAAAACCACTCTTGCCGTAGCTCTTTCCAAGGCTCTGGGGCTTGAGTTTTCAAGAGTGCAGTTTACACCCGATGTAGTTCCCGGAGATCTCCTGGGTTTTACATATTACGATCAGAAAAGCGGTGAGTTTACTTTCAGGGAAGGAAGCATATACACCAATCTCTTCCTTGCGGATGAGATCAACAGAACTTCACCCAAGACCCAGTCTGCTCTTCTTGAGGTTATGGAAGAAAGACATGCTACCGTTGAAGGTAACACCAGACAGCTTCCCGAACCCTTCTTTGTTATAGCTACGGAAAACCCTTACGGTTCCAGTGGCACACAGAAACTGCCCGAGTCACAGCTGGACAGATTTATGACATGTATGTCAATGGGATATCCCGGACATGACAGTGAAGTGGAAGTTCTTGCCAATGATGCGCACTCCAGGCTGGATGATGTACAGCCTGTCTTTTCCGCAGAGGAGATAGTATCCATTCAGAAGGATATCGAAAAGATCCATGTGGAACAGTCTCTTTACGATTATATTGTTGCGCTTTCCGAGGCTACAAGAAACGATGAGAGGATATCTCTCGGTCTTTCACCCCGCGGAAGTATTGCGCTTTTTAAGGTGGCGCGTGCCCTTGCGTATATGTGCGGAAGGGATTATCTCACCCCTGCGGATGTTTCAACCGCATGGATGAATGTCTCTGCCCACAGAGTAAGGATATCTCCCAGAGGAAGAGCTACGGGACAGAGCCTTGGGGAGATAATGAAAGAGATCTTTAACTCGGTGCCCATACCAAGGATCAGCTGATAATGGAACGTTTGAAAAATATATTTTATATATTATCATATGTTCTCATGATCCTTGCCCTTCTTCTTGTTGCGGTTTTTTTCAGACAGCCGCTTGTCTCGGTTCTTCTTGTTTTTCTTATCATCCTTCCTTTTATTTCCATTGCCGCAGCTTACTTTGGGCTACGGCATATCTCACTGACTGCCGGAGCTGTGGCGGATCATGCGGAAGAGGGGGATGAATTCAGGATACGTCTTTATCTTAAGAATTCTTCACCGGTTCCGCTTCTCAGATGTACCATGCAGTATTCCTTCTGTAATTCCTACAGGCGGGATGGCGAGGTGTTTTTTCTTACTCTTCCCGGGGAAGGATTTGCATCCGAATATTACAATATGTCATTTAGGACTTCCGCCGCCGGCATATTTGAGTTTGATGCCGACAGGATACTTATAAGCGATCCTCTCCATTTCCATACATTTACAAAAAAGATCAATATACATCTGGTGATCCCGGTATTTCCGCCGGCGATACCCGTTCCCGATGTAATGCTCTCACAGTTTGAAGGTGAGCCTTTTGATGAAGTGATGGCTGACAAGGGTGAACTTACCAGAGATATCAGACAGCTCAGGGAATACAGGGCCGGTGACAGACTGAAGGATATTCACTGGAAAGCGTCAGCCACCGCCGGTGAACTCATGGTCAAGGAATACGAGAGAAGCGTTGATCTTCAGTATCTCCTTTTGCCTGAGATATTGAAGGGAAAAGAGGAGGATGTTCTCAGGAGATTTTATTCTCTCGGCAAAAAAATGATCGCTTCGGGAATGGGCTTCAGGACTGCACTTTACCATCCCCTCGAAAAAACTTTTTCGTATATCAACGTAAGCGATGAAGCCGGACTTGATGAATGCATGATAGAGATCATGAGAGAACCGGCTTCGGATGAAGACGTTTATTCCGCTTATATGGGGCAGAATCCGGGCAGCACCGGAGTTATCAGAATATGTCAGGGAAACATAATAAATACGTAAAACGCAAAGAGGTCAGGACTCTCAGTACAGATCCCCATCCCGGGTTTGTGGGAAGCAGGGAACTGAAGAAAAGAGAGAAGGATCTGGACAGGCGCGGAGTGAGCCTTGGTGATATATCAAGGGACAGGATGCCTGCCAGGTTTATTTCCGTACTGCTCAGGGGACTTCTTATTTTCCTCGGTGCTTACGGAACCGTATGGGGGCTGGCTTCAAGCTTTGATCTGGCATATGATCCCGGAAAGGTATTTATCGGGATCCTGGTCCTGTCCGTGTTTTCCGCATCCATATATTATAACCGCGCAACCTTTTACGTCGGTTATATCATAATGTTTGTCTCTTTCTTTGTTTTTTCCGTGATGATGTATTCTTACATCAACTCCGGATTCCAGGCATTTATCAATGAACTGAACTCGCACTACGTGGACTATTTCTCCCTGCCTGCATTAAGAGTGTCCGATGAGGTTATATCCGACAGGAGCCTGACGGTGCCGCTTACCTGTATTTTCCTCGGATGGGTTTACTGCATAATGCTGAATGTTACCATATCCAGCTATATGAACCCGGCTCTTACTTTTATCATTACATTCCTTCCGCTCCAGGCAGCGTTCTACATCGACATCATTCCGCCCTATACCTGTATGACCATGCTCATCATGTGTTATGCTTCGGTTCTTGTGCTTTCGAGAGCAGGGTATTATGCGCTTCCCTACAGATACAAAAAGTATGAAGTGTTTGCCAGACGCAGAAGAAGAAAAGGATTTGAAGATACCTATATTTTGTCCGCAAAAGGAATGCTTTCCGTATTCGGTGTGTCGCTCATACTTTCACTGCTGTTCTTTGTAGTGTCCGGCGCTGTTTTCGGAGACAGCTATTCCACCAAATACATATCAAACAAACTTAAGAACAGGACCGATGATTTTGTTGAGATCATGGTCATGAACGGAATCACTTCCATCTTCAACAGATATGATGCAACCGGAGGTCTTGCTCACGGAAAACTGGGTGGAATAGGATCCGTCACTCCCGATTACGAAACAGACCTTTATGTCACATATGTTCCCACTACTACGGATGCGGTATATCTGAGGGCCTTTGTAGGAAACAATTATGCCGCAGACCGGTTTATGGAAGATAAGGATACGGAGTATGCACCCTTCGAAGAGCCGCTTCATTTAAGCGGTAATGAGATCACCCTTACCATGAACATCGAAAACGTGGATGCAGATACGGGATATTACTATCATCCCTATCATTCCATAGCTGCGGTGGGCGATAAGGAAGGAAGCTATGATGTGACCTATATTCCAAATCCCATGGATCAGAATTTTGACGGCAGTGATCGTGAAATGACGGATTACACCATGTATGCCTTCGGAAGATATACCCTTGTTCCCGAAAATCTTATCCCCATACTTGAAGAGACCGTTGAAAAAGCGGATATGATGCCTGACGAATGGGGTATCCAGGGACAGCTTCAAAGCTGCTATAAACTTAAGAAATATTTTGAAGAAAACTACAGATACTCATTACAGCCGGGAAGAACTCCTATGGGTGCAGATGTGGTCGAATATTTCCTGAGTTCACAGGACCGCGGTTACTGCATGCACTTTGCCGCATCCGCAACACTGCTTCTCAGATATATAGGAATTCCCGCAAGGTACTGCGAAGGATATGTCCTTCAGGCTTCGGATCTGGCACAGGGTGAGATCGTCTCGGAAGAAAACGGAGTCAAGACCGTAAGAGTAGAACTTACGGATGCTGCAGCTCACGCCTGGACGGAAGTTTATCTCATCAATTACGGATGGGTTCCCTATGAAATGACGCCGCCCTCATTTGATGAAGAGGAAAGCGTTCCGATGAACGGACTTATGGGTATACTTTCGGGGCTGTTTAATGCGGCCACAAGAACAGAGGCAGGGGAAAACAACAGCGAAGAAGCGGCCGTACCCGGAGAATCCGCCTTTTCCGCAGTGTTTGAAAGTATCGAATTCCTGATCAAGCCCGTTGGATTTTCTATCCTTGTGATCCTGTTGATCCTGCTTATGATACCTCTGGGAAAGAAGCTGATCATAAAGTTAAGGATCAGGAGATTTACCGGTAAGGGCATGTACGGGGAAGCACTGCTTGTAAAATACAGGGCTTATACCGGAAGACTTCGTAAAAAGAAGATCATTGTTTCATCCAATGCCGATACATATGAGATCGCAGAGGAGGTCATGGAGAAGGCGTTCTCCGAAGAAAAAGAGGACAGTATTATCAGGAATCTGGTATTTACCGTTGCGGAAATCGCAAGGAAGGCCGCTTTTTCCGGAAGAGATATCAGCGAGGAAGAATACAAAACCGCTCTTGCCCATATGAAGCGGGTTCTGAAGGCCGCAGAAAACTGAATACAGACATTTTTTCACAGAGGATTTACAAAACCATTCGGAAACTGTATAATACAAATTAGTTTCCAAGTAATCTCTTCTATAATCCTGAATAATCGCACCGCTTTAGGGCGGTGCGGCTATATCGGATTCTTTTCCGGATCGGAGGGTGCTTATGAAGGATGTTACTGTAATAGGAGCCGGAGTCTGCGGAAGTGCGGTGGCAAGGGAATTGTCCGCATATAAGCTGGATGTTCTGGTGCTTGAGAAGGAATCTGACGTATGCGAAGGCACTTCTAAGGCCAACAGCGGTATCGTTCATTCGGGTTATGATGCAAAGCCCGGAACTCTGAAAGCACGATTCAATGTAGAGGGAAACAAGTTAATACATAAATTATCAGGGGAGCTCGATTTTCCTTTCAGGGAAAACGGGTCCCTTGTTCTTGCTTTGGAAGAAGAAGGCAGAGCGGGACTGGAGGCGCTTCTTGAAAGAGGAAAGGCCAACGGTGTCGAGGGCTTAAGGATCCTTGAACACCATGAACTGGTAAGCATGGAACCCGGCATCAGTGATGATGCAAAATGTGCTTTGTATGCACCTACAGGTGGCATTGTCTGTCCCTTCAATATGACCCTTGCTCTTGCAGAGAATGCAGCTGACAATGGTGTCGTTTTTGAGTTCGATACGGAAGTCAGATCCATAGAAAAGAAAACGGATGAGAACGGAAAAGTATATTATCATCTGGAAACGAGCACCGGCCCTGTGGATACCAGAGTTGTGGTAAATGCAGCGGGGGTTTATTCCGATGTGTTCCACAATATGGTTTCAGATAAAAAGATCCATATCACACCGAGAAAAGGCCAGTACTGTCTTATGGATAAGAAAGCTGGAAGCCTTGTGAGCCATACTCTTTTCCAGCTTCCCACAAAACTGGGAAAGGGAGTATTGGTAACACCCACTGTTCACGGAAATCTTATGGTGGGACCCACAGCCGAGGAAATTGATGATCCCGAGGATATCTCAACTACAGCAGAGGGATTGGAAACCCTTATCGCAAACGGATCACATTCTGTTAAGGCTCTTCCGAGAATGACAATCACTTCATTTGCGGGATTAAGAGCCCATGAGGATGACGGCGATTTTATCATCGGAGAGCCGGAAGATGCGCCGGGATTTATAGATGCCGCAGGCATTGAATCTCCGGGACTTACCGCAGCTCCCGCCATCGGTGTCCATATAGCGGAACTTGTAAGCGGGATGCTTAATGCTCAAAAGAAAACTGATTTTATTTCCACCAGAAAAGGAATACCCTGTGTGGCACTTGCAAGCGATGAAGAAAAAGCAGAGCTGATCAAAAGCGATCCCTCATATGCAAGGGTTATCTGCAGATGTGAACTGGTAACCGAGGGAGAGATCAGAAATGCCATCACAAGGACTCTCGGAGCAAGGACTGTTGACGGCATCAAAAGAAGGACCAGAGCCGGAATGGGAAGATGCCAGGCGGGTTTCTGCCTTGCACGTACCATACCCATACTGGCGGAGATCCTCGGAGTCAGTGAGGAAGAGATACAAAAGAGCGGACATGGCTCGTATTACATAAACGGTAACATCAAAGATAACCTTTAAGGAGCGGATATGGCAGACAAACATTTTGATCTGGTGATAATCGGCGGCGGTCCCGCAGGCCTTTCCGCTGCGGTTTCCGCAAGGAGAGCGGGGGTTAAGGATCTGTGCATTCTGGAAAGGGATGTGCGCCTGGGCGGAATCTTAAACCAGTGCATTCACAACGGATTCGGCCTTCACACTTTTAAAGAGGAACTTACCGGTCCCGAATATGCGGACAGATATATAAAGATGGTGGAAGAAGAGGATATTCCTTATATGCTTGACACCATGGTCATCGATCTTTCCTATGATGAAACATCCGAGGATAAGATCGTAACCGCCATGAACAGGGAGAAAGGACTTTTTACCATCGGTGCCCGTGCGGTTATCCTTGCCATGGGATGCAGGGAAAGACCCAGAGGCGCACTCAATATCCCCGGATTCAGACCCGCGGGGATCTATTCTGCCGGCACGGCCCAGTACTATGTCAATATGGAAGGAAAGATGCCCGGAAAAAAGGTTGTCATCCTTGGTTCCGGAGATATAGGACTTATCATGGCCAGACGAATGACCTTCGAGGGTGCCGAGGTTTTGTGCGTGGCGGAGCTTCAGCCGTATTCGGGAGGACTTAAGAGAAATATCGTACAGTGTCTGGATGATTTTAATATCCCGCTGCTTTTAAGCCATACCGTTGTTGATATAAAAGGGAAAAGAAGAGTCGAGGGCGTTACCATCGCAGAAGTTGATGAGAATAGGAAACCCATTCCCGGAACGGAAAAGTTCTATGAATGCGATACACTTCTGTTGTCCTGCGGACTGATCCCCGAGAATGAGCTGTCGGATAAACTTGGAGTTAAGATGAATCCCGTTACCGGCGGAGCTGTGGTCAATGAAAGCCTTGAGACAAGCGTGCCCGGAGTATATGCCTGCGGAAATGTTCTCCACGTACATGACCTTGTGGATTATGTATCCGGAGAGGCGGATAATGCGGGAAAAAATGCCGCGGCATTTATACTGGGAACGGCCACGAAAACTAATGAGGGCGCTGTCATAAATATTAAAACGGAAAACGGCGTGAGATACTCCGTTCCCTCCACGGTAAGGACAGGACTTATGCCTGATGCTCTTACTGTGAGATTCAGAGTGGGTAATGAATACAGAGATAAAAATCTTGCGGTCTATCTCGACGGAAAGCCCCTTATGAAGCTCCCCAAGAGAGTCATGGCTCCGGGAGAAATGGAGCAGATAATCCTTGTTAAGAATAAGGCTTTAGAGATCATAGGCGAAGATAAGGCATCGGAACATGAGCTTATCATACTCATTGAAGATAAAGACTGATCTTAATACAGGGGAAACTGAACGGTCATGACCAGAAATCCCGGTTCTCCCGAAGCGGATATCTTTCCGCCGAGATTTTCAACACGGGCTTTTGCAATGGAGAGTCCCAGACCGTGGCCTCCTGTTTCGGAATTTCTTGATTCATCGGTTCTGTAGAATCTGTCGAAGAGATGCTTTAGACTATCGTCGTTAAGATCATAAACAGTGGAATTCTTAACGGTCAGCCTTACGGACTTGTCTTTTCTTTTGAGAGCGATGCTGATCTGACCTTTCTCGGGAGAATACTTGACAGCGTTATCGAGGAGAATAGAGCATACACCGGTTATTTCGGATTTATTGCTCTTTATGGTTATCCCTTTTTCGATAGAGCATTCAAGAACCTTGTTTTCCGTAAGGGCTCTGGATCTGAAGGATGAAGAAAGATCTTCGATGAGCCCGGTCAGATCCACATCTTCGTACACAGCTGATCTGACCCCTTCTTCCATTTTGGACAGAAGCACGAGATCATTTGTAAGATCGGTGAGATTTTTGATCTGCTTTTTGATATCTGCAGTCCATTCATTGTCTTCACCGACTTCGCTTTCCAGAACATCGGTGTCCGCACTGATTATCGCAAGGGGTGTTTTGATCTCGTGGCCCGCATCGGTAATGAATCTTTTTTGCTTTTCATAACTTTCCGAAGCGGGGCGGATGATGATGCCGCTTAAGAGATAGATCATGACAAAAACAAGGAGCATTCCGATGACGGATATCAGGATGCTGGTGTTTCTGAAGGTTATGAAATTACTCAGGCTCCTGCCGCAGTCATAGAAGATTACTCTGGTAAGACCGTTTTCGTCAGATACCAGAAATCTGTATACGTCATAAAAGCCTTTGATCTTTCCGCTGTTAAGCACGCGGGAAGCCATTTCCGAAGCTCCGCTGTCATCGATCATATAGATGGAGAATGTGTCGGTCTCTTTGACGGTGCCGTCTTTATCAAACAAAACGGAGAAATATCTGGAAGAGAATATTTCTTCACCGAAAGGATCGGGGCGCCATTCCGGCATGGGAAGGTTTTCTTCTCCCTCCGGAGCAAAGGCAGGATCCATGGGGATACCGCCGCCGGGAGCAAATGCCGGATCTGTTGAGTCTCTCAAAGGAAAAGCTCCGTTATTTGCGGCAAGTTCCTCAAGCAGCGAATCGGCTTCGCTTACCACATTCCTGTAGTTGATAATGTTGATGCCGCCTATAAGTATTGCCAGTACCAGAAACATTGATAACATTGCAAGGGCCGTGAATCTGGTTCTTAACTTTTTGATCATTTGTTTTCCTCCAGATAATAGCCCTGTCCGCGGGATGCTTTGATGGATATGTCAGCTCCTACGGAAGTGAGTTTTTTTCTGAGATATGAGATGAATGTCCATATTACGTTCACGTCTGCATCCGAGTCGATGCTCCATATCTTATCCATGAATTTTTCCGCGGATATGATAACGCCGGGATCCATCATCATCATCTCAAGCATCTGAAATTCCTTGCCTGCCAGTTTTATTTTTCCGGAAGGGCCGGTAATATCACAAGTTGAACGGTCAAGGGTGATATTTCCGAAACGAAGGACTGAATCCGCCTGTGATGATGAGGACCTTGTCAGCACACGGAGCCTTGCCAGAAGTTCCTTACTGTCAAAGGGTTTTGTGAGATAATCGTTGGCACCTGAATCCAGGCCTTCCACTTTGTCGTCGATCTCGCTTTTTGCAGTGAGCATGATGACCGGAACATTGTTTGAACTGTTTCTGAGTGCCTTTAAAACAGAGATGCCGTCAAGCTTCGGCATCATGATATCCAGTATTGCCGCATCATAATCACTGCTCTGGAGGTATTCCAGTGCGTCCTCTCCGTTGTAGACGGGATCCACGGAGTAATTATTTTTTTCGAGAATGGCACAGAGTGCCCTGGAGAGGGATTTTTCATCCTCGGCAAGAAGAATCTTCATGTGTTTTCCTTTCCGATGATACGGTTTGATTTTATCATAGTTTGCAAAAGGGCGCCAAAGGTCCCGCGGTTTCCGAAAAATGCAGACAACTATGGTGTTATCCGGGAGGAATTTAAAACGAGTTTCTTCATAATAAATACGAAATTTCAGAAAAACGTCTTCCGGATCGGAAAAGACCGGCCGGGATTATGATAAGATTGAAAAGGAGGTCCGCATGAATACACGTGAACTTACTTGTATAAGATGTCCCATAGGGTGCCACATAACTGTGGAGATGGAGAACGGAGAAGTAAAGAGCATTACCGGCAATTCCTGTCCCAGAGGTGAAGAATATGCCGCCGCGGAGGTCACGCATCCCGTCAGGACCGTAACCAGCCTGGTAAGGATAAAAGGGGCATCCAGACCTGTGGTCAGTGTCAAGACCGAAGGGGACGTCCCGAAGGAAAAAATGGAGGATGTTGTCAGGGCGCTTAAAAGCATTGAGCTTGAAGGCCCTGCGAAGATAGGCGATGTCGTAAGTGAAGACATAGCCGGCACCGGAGTCAGAGTAGTTGTCACTTCAAATGTTTAACGAGGATAATGCCATGGGTGAAAAATTTATTCTTGCTTTAGATCAGGGAACCACCAGCTCGAGAGCCATAATCTTTGATAAGGATGCGCGCATCAGAGCCCTGGCCCAGAGGGAGTTCGAGCAGTACTATCCCCAGCCCGGATGGGTTGAACATAATCCCAGGGAGATATGGTCTTCGCAGTTGTCGGTAGCCAGGGAAGCAATGGCTAATCTCGGTATCTATGCAAATGACATTGCTGCCATAGGAATAACCAATCAGAGAGAGACCACCATAGTCTGGGACAGGGATACCGGCGAACCGGTATATAACGCCATTGTGTGGCAGTGCAGAAGAACCGCTCCCATCATAGACAAGATAGTAAAAGCCGGAAGAAGCGACATGATCAGGGAGAAGACCGGGCTTGTTCCCGATGCGTATTTCAGTGCCAGCAAGATCGCCTGGATACTGGAGAACGTGGACGGTGCCAGAGAGAAAGCGGAAAAAGGAAAACTTGTTTTCGGCACTGTTGATACATGGCTGATCTGGAATCTCACCGGCGGGCTTGTGCATGTTACGGACTATACGAATGCAGCCAGGACCATGCTTTTCAACATACATACTCTTCAGTGGGATAAGGATCTTCTTGAACTGTTTAACATTCCGGAGAGCATGCTTCCCGAGGTTAAACCCAGCAGTGCAAGATACGGTTATACCAGTGAAAAGGTCATGGGAGGATGGGTTCCCATTTCAGGTGCTGCCGGAGATCAGCAGGCTGCCCTTTTCGGACAGTGCTGTTATGAAAAAGGAGATGTGAAAAATACGTACGGTACCGGTTCTTTCATTCTAATGAATACCGGCGCCGATCCGGTGCAGTCATCTAACGGACTTCTCACTACCATTGCTGCTTCAACTTCTGATCGTGTGGAGTATGCCCTTGAAGGATCCGTGTTTGTGGCAGGCGCTGCGGTACAGTGGCTCCGTGATTCCATGAGAATGGTAAAGAGTGCTGCTCAGACCGAGGAATACGCGGACCGCGTAAGGGACAGCGGCGGAGTGTACATCGTTCCGGCATTTACCGGACTCGGTGCTCCTTACTGGGACCAGTATGCACGCGGAACCATAGTCGGC
>JAEEGL015977643.1_pt1 | contig 13841 bp, 15 predicted proteins | sample 9134231 | NCBI WGS metagenome assembly JAEEGL01 (sample SAMN16246548, study PRJNA631951) | gut metagenome | biome: gut microbiome; feature: rumen; material: fiber-attached | host: Bos | place: Iran: Karaj | collected 2018-10
GACGGCTCCAACATCAAGACCACCGAGATGCTGGCGCTGAACATCTACAACACCTTCTACAATTCCAACTCCGCATCCAAGGGCGTCGCGCAGGCGAAGGCCGTGCTGTTCTTCATCCTGGTCGCCGGCATCGGACTTGCGCAGCTTGCCTATACCCGTAAGAGGGAGGTGCAGCAGTAATGAATAAGCAGGAAAGCCTTGCCGCCGAACGTCGGCGGAAAACCGTCCTGTCCATCGTGCTGGCGGTCATCTGTATCATTTATGTGCTGCCGGTGCTGAGCGTCGTGATCAACTCCTTCAAGGTCAATACCTTTGTCAAGACGGATACCTTTGCCATTCCCACGGGTGAGATGTGGGCCGGCTTCTCCAACTTTATCAAGGGCATGACCTTCGGCAACTATCCCTTCTGGAGAAGCGTGACCTACAGCGCGCTGATCACGCTGGTATCGACCGCGCTGATCCTGCTGTTCACCTCGATGGCGGCCTGGTACATCGCACGCGTCAATTCCCTGCTGTGCAAAGCCATCTATTACCTCTGCGTGTTCTCCATGGTCGTGCCCTTCCAGATGGTCATGTTCACCCTCTCCAAGACGGCGGACTCCCTCCGTCTGAACACGCCCTGGACCATCCCCATCGTCTACCTGGGCTTCGGCGCCGGCCTTTCCATCTTCATGTTCGTCGGCTTCGTCAAGTCCATCCCCCTTGAGATTGAAGAGGCCGCCTCCATCGACGGCTGCGGACCGGTTCGCACCTATTTCTCCGTGGTGTTCCCCATGCTCAAGCCGACCATGATCTCCGTCGGCATCCTGGAGATCATGTGGATCTGGAACGACTACCTGCTGCCCTACCTCGTGCTGGACATCAACGAGTACCGCACCATCCCCATCCACATCCAGTACCTGAAGGGAAGCTACGGCACGGTTGACCTCGGCGCAACGATGGCGCTGATCCTGCTGAGCATCATCCCGGTCATCATCTTCTACCTCATCTGCCAGAAATATATCATCAAGGGCGTGGCCGCCGGCGCTGTCAAGGGCTGAGTCTGACGCCTGAATTAGGAAAAGAGTTGTTTACTATGACACGTTCCAGCGGCATTCTGATGCCCATGAGTTCGCTGCCCTCCCCCTACGGGATCGGCACCATGGGCAAGAGCGCCTATCAATTTGTTGATTTTCTGAAAGCCTCCGGCCAGAGCTACTGGCAGCTTCTGCCCCTCGGCCCCACCAGCTTCGGCGACAGCCCCTATTCCTCGTTCTCCACCTTCGCCGGCAGCCCCTATTACATCGACCTGGACCTGCTCTGCAAGGACAAGCTGCTCAAGAAGAGCGAGATCACCGGCCGGGACTGGGGTTCTGACCCTGCCCACGCGGACTACGCCAAGGTCTTTGCCGGCCGTTTCCCCGTGCTGCGCCTGGCCTTCGCCCGCGGCCGGGAGCGCTACGCCGAGGAGGTCGCCGCCTTCCGGCGTGACAACGCCTCCTGGATCGAGAACTACGCGCTGTTCATGGCGGTGAAGAGCCACTTCGGCATGGGCAGCTGGATCGACTGGCCCGACGAGGATATCCGCCTGCACAGGAGCGCGGCGGTCGCCGCTTACGGTGAGAAGCTGAAGGAGGACGTCGATTTCTACGTGTTCCTGCAGTTCCTGTTCTTCCGCCAGTGGGAAGCGCTGCGCGACTACGCCCACGGGAAGGGCGTCTCCTTCATCGGTGATGTGCCGATCTATGTGGCGCTCGACTCCGCCGACGTCTGGAGCGAGCCGAAGTTCTTCCAGCTCGGCGCGGAAAACGTCCCGACCGAGGTCGCGGGCGTCCCGCCCGATGCCTTCACCGAGGACGGCCAGCTCTGGGGCAACCCGCTCTATGACTGGGACGCCATGAAGGCGGACGGCTACGGCTGGTGGATCCGCCGCGTCGACGGCGCGCGCAAGCTCTACGACATCATCCGCATCGATCACTTCCGCGGCTTTGAAAGCTACTGGGCCGTTCCTTACGGCGATTCCACGGCCAAGCGCGGCCGCTGGAAGCCCGGCCCGGGCATGGACCTGATCGGCGTGCTGAAAAACTGGTTCTCCGGGCTCCGGTTCATCGCTGAGGATCTGGGCTACACCACCCCCGAAGTGGAGAAGCTGCTGTCCGATTCCGGCTTCCCCGGCATGAAGATCCTGGAATTCGCCTTCGACGCCGAGGGCGAGCTGCGCTATCTGCCGCATAAATGCGTGCCGAACAGCGTCTGCTACATCGGTACCCATGACAACGACACCGTCTTGGGCTGGATCAAGTCGATCCCGAAAAAGGACCTCCGCTTCGCCGAGCGCTATATGCGCATCACGCCCGAGGAGGGCTGGTGCTGGGGCATGATCCGCGCAGGTATGGGATCGGCCTCCGATCTCTTCGTCGTGCAGATGCAGGACGTGCTGGAGCTGCCGGGCAGCGCCCGGATGAACAGCCCCGGTACCCTCGGGACCAACTGGCAGTGGCGTATGCTGCCCGACGTGCTGGACAAGGAGCTCGCCAAAAAGCTGCGCGAGTACACACGCACCTATCGCCGCTGCTGATAACAGGATCAGAAGCAAAAATGTAAAAACTCCGGTGATTGCCTGGCAATCACCGGAGTCGTACTATAAAAAGAAAAAGTGGGCAAGTCGAAAGCGCATGGGAAGCTTGTGAAGAGGGGATGGGCGTCCCCGCTCCCCGCTGCCCTTATTTTGCGTAGATCAGCCCCACGATCCAGTTGGAGAGCCTGCGGGGCAGGAGCTTCGCCAGCACCGCCGCGGCCTTGTAGGACAGCCCCAGCGCCACCAGCGGCTTGCTGCGGGTCTTGAGCGCCATCTTTGCGACGAAGGCGCCGGCGGCGGCCGGGCTCATGCCCCCGCGCTCGTCCTTCTCCATGACCGCAACCGAGCGCTCGATCCGACCGGCGTACACGTCGTCGCCCGCGTCGGACTTCACGCGCGCGTCGGTGAAGCCGGAGGCGATGTCTCCGGGCATGACGGCGCAGACCGTGATCCCGAAGGGGCGCAGCTCGTTCTGCAGCGCCAGCACGTAGGCGTTGATGGCCGCTTTGCTCACCGAGTACCAGAGCTGGAAGGGGATGGGCAGGATGCCCGCGATGGAGCTCATGCACACGATGCGCCCGCCGCCCTGGCTGCGCATGGCGGGCAGGACCGCCTTCGTCGCGTTGTCCAGGCCGAAGAGGTTCAGCTCGAGCTGGGCGTGCGCGTCCTCGCTCTTCGTCAGTTCCGCCGCCCCGGAAATGCCGAAGCCGGCGTTGTTCACCAGAATGTCGATCCGCCCCTCGCGGCGCAGGACCTCCTCAACCGCGGCGCGCACCTGCTTTTCATCGGTCATGTCGGCGCTCAGATGGATGACGCCCTCCTGGGGCTTCTCCCGCCGGGAGAACTCATAGACCCTGCAGCCCGCCTTGCTCAGCTCGGCCGCCGTGCAGCGCCCAATGCCGCCGCTTCCTCCGGTTACGATCGCGACTTTGTTCATGGGACCCTCCGATGTTTCAAATATTTATTTTATTCTAACGCCTTTCTCCCGGAGCGTCAATACAAACTTCCACCATCTTGACAGGATGATCTTGACAGGATGACAGGATAGTCGCTTGCAAAAGCGAAAGGGCTATGGTATACTTTCTCGTAACAACTGTTTTTGGAGTACGGGAATGATCGACTGGCTGACCGGCACGGTCCTCGGAAAGTTCATAAGCACCTTCTTCATCTCCATGGTACCGGTGGTGGAGCTGCGTCTGGGGCTGCCCTACGGCATCGCGCAGGGGCTGCCGTATCCCCTGGCGCTGACGGCGGCGATCCTCGGGAATATGCTGCCGACGCCCTTCATCATCGTCTACATCCGGCGCGTTTTCGCCTGGCTGCGGCTGCACTGGGCCGCGCTGGACGGCTTCATCCGACGGATGGAGCGCAAGGCGGATACCAAGGGGGAGGCGGTGCGGCGCTACGGCTTCTGGGGACTGTTGATCCTGGTGGCGATCCCGCTGCCCGGCACCGGAGCCTGGACGGGCGCGCTGGTCGCGGCTTTTCTCGATATCCGCCTCAAAAAGGCGGTCCCGGCCATCTTCGCCGGCGTATGCACGGCCGCGGCGATCACGACCGTGCTGACCTTCGGCGCGATCCATATTTTTTAATGTTTTCTGCTTATTAGGGGCTGTTCGATCCGAACAGCCCCTTTTCTTATTCAATATTGAATTTTGCGCGGAAACGCTCGTAGTTCTCGTCGAAGGCGGCGTCCCGGATCAGCTTGCGGCTGTCGAGGTACTCGTGCATATCGAACACGTCGTGGGCAAGCTCGATCATCGCCACCGCGACGTTGGAGCAGTGGTCGCCCACGCGCTCGTAGTTGGTCATCAGGTCGTTGAAGACGAAGCTGTGCTGCTGGGTGCTGATGCCCATCTGCAGACGGTCGATATGGCGGCTGCGCATCTGGTCACAGAGTCCGTCGATCAGCTCCTCCAGCGGCTCCACCTGCAGCGCAAGCTCCAGGTCGTTGTCCACAAAGGCGGAGATGGTCAGATCCACGATCTCCTTGACCGCCGCGGCCAGCACGTCCAGCTCATGCTGGGACGCCTGCGAGAACTCGAGCTGCTTGTCGAAGATCTCCTTGGCGCTGTCGGCAATGTTGTTGGCGTGGTCGGAAATGCGCTCAAAGTCGGTGATGGCGTGGAGGAATTTGTGCAGGCTCTTGTTCTGCTCCTGCGTCAGCTCCGTCGGTGTGATGCGCAGCAGATAGGAGCCAAGCGCGTCCTCATAGCGGTCCACGAGGCACTCCAGGTCCCGCACCTTCCGGAAGCCCTCCTCGCTGTAATCGCCCAGCAGCCGCAGGAAGGTGGGATCGTCCTACAGCGGCTCCACCGCGCTGCTCATGGCGCTCATGCCGAACATCAGCACCGCAAAGCCCATCAGGATATCGCCGAGATGGTGGTGCACCGCTTTTTTGGAGAACTTGCGCAGGATGATGCCAACGACGGCGATGACGCCGGTGATGGCGGTGGTGCTCAGCAGCTCTACCCATCCGCCGCCGCCCCCCACGCTCGAGAGCGTGATGATCCAGCCGGTGACGGAAGTGCCGAGGATGCTGCCGAGGATGACGGCGACAGCCTGTGAAAAGCGCATGAGCCCGGAGTTGACGAAGCCCACACACATGACCGAGGTCGCGGAGGAGGACTGGATCACCGCCGTCACCAGCGTGCCGAGCAGGATCCCGCGGAAGCGGTTGCTGGTCAGCCGGTAGAGAAAGACCTCCAGCTTGTTGCCGGCCACGAGGTTCAGGCCGTCGCCCATCAGGGTGATGCCGTAGAGAAACAGCGCGAGTCCTGCCAGGAGCGAGATCAGGTTCAGAATACTCATGTCGTATACCACCGCAAAACGTCAGTAAGACAAGTATAATGGATGCGTGCGGAATTGACAAGCATCGAAGTGCACAAAAAGCGTCCCCGGCCGCGCCGGGGACGCCGGATTTCCTGTCGGATAGCGCCGCTCGCGTTCAGCGCCGCCGGAAGCGTTTGCGCAGCGCGCCCCGGAGCAGCTTCTCGATCAGCCTGTCCGCCCGGATCTCCAGCCGGGTCCCCGCGTCATAGAGTCTTCGTATCCACGTTGTGACCATTTCCATGCTCCTTCCGCTTCCGTTTTCCCCTTGGGGGAAAGCTCTTTCCTGCAGCAGAGGGTTCCTTTGCTTCTTCCCGGTTCCCCGATTGATAACGCTTCTTTTCGCCGCCGGCGGGCTCCGGCTTGCTCCTGCTCAGCAAACAGACACATTCGATATGCTTCGTGTAGGGGAACATATCCACGGGCTGGAGCTTTTGCACCCGGTAACCGCCCTCGGCAAGAAGCGCGAGATCCCGCGCCAGCGTCTCCGGATCGCAGGAGACGTAGACGACCTTTTCCGGGGCGCAGCGGAGGAGCGAGCGCAGAAAGCGCTCGTCGCTGCCTGCGCGGGGCGGGTCGAGGAACACGAGGTCGGGCCGCATCCCGCCGTGCGCCATCTGCTCCATGTACGCGCCCGCGGCCCCGGCCGTGAACCAGCAGTTTTTGATGCCGTTCAGGCGCGCGTTCGCGATCGCGTCCGCCACCGCGTCGCGGTTGAGCTCCACGCCGACGACCTTTCCGGCATGGGCGCTGGCTGTGATGCCGATGGTACCGACGCCGCAGTAGGCGTCCAGCACGGTCTCCGTCCCGGTCAGCCCGGCAAAGTCCACCGCTGTGAGGTAGAGCTTCTCGGTCTGGACGGGGTTGATCTGATAAAACGAGCGGGGCGAGATGCGGAAGCGGTGCGAGCAGAGGATATCTTCTATATACCCGTCGCCGTACAGCACCTTTTCCCTCGCGCCCAGGACGACGGGGCCGAAGCGGTCGTTGACGTTCAGCACGACGGAAGTGATCTCCGGGTGCTTCTCCGTGAGCGCTTTGACGAAGGGCTTCTGCGTCGGGAAGACGGGGCTTGCCGCGACCAGCACGACCAGCGCCTGGCCCGTGGCAAAGCCGCGCCGCACCAGCACGTGCCGCAGCCAGCCGGTGCCGCTGCGCTCGTCATAGACCCTGATCCTGAAATCCGGCAGCATCCGGCGGATCGTGACGAGGATCGCGTCCGCCGCCCGGTCCTCGATCAAGCAGTCGTCCACGGGGACGACCGCGTGGCTCCCCGGCTGATAGATCCCGGAGACGACCTTGCGGTTCCGGTCGAGCGCGAAGGCGGCGGTCACCTTGTTGCGGTAGTGGGTCGGCTCCTCCATCCCGAGGATCGGCAGCACCGGGCCGAAGCCGTCCAGCAGCTCCTGCGCCCGCCGCTGCTTTTGGGCAAGCTGCCGCTCATATGGCAGGTGCTGCAGCTGGCAGCCCCCGCATTTTTTCGCGTGGGGACAGGGAAGAGGGCGGTTTTCGTCCATGTGCGCCTCCGAACGTCGATTTTTACTCCATTTTATCACAGGATCGCCTGTTTGCAAAGAGCGGGATCTGTGATAAAATGGCTCCCGAGGTGAAGAACATGGAGATCCTCTATCAGGACGCGGAGATCCTCGTCTGTCTCAAACCGCCGCGCGTGCTGTCCACGGACGAGCCGGGCGGCCTGCCGGAGCTGCTGCGCGCAGCGCTGGGGGACGCTGCGGCGGAGCTGCGTACCGTGCACCGGCTCGACCGGGTGGTGGGCGGCGTGATGGTGCTCGCGAGAAACGCCCGGAGCGCCTCCGTCCTCTCCCGTGCGATCCGTGAGGGCGCGTTCCAAAAGGAATACCTGGCCGTGGTGCACGGGGAGACGGAAGCGGAGGCGGAGCTGCGCGACCTGCTGTATCGCGACAAGGCGCGCAAAATGACCTTCGTCGCGCAGGAGGCGGGCAAGGGCATTCAGGAGGCGGTGCTACGCTATGAAACGCTTGGGCGGAGCGGCGGGCTCAGCCTTGTGCGCGTCGCGCTGCTCACCGGGCGCACGCATCAGATCCGGGTGCAGTTCTCCTCCCGCGGCCTGCCGCTGGCGGGGGAGCGCAAGTACTGCGAGCCGCGGGACGACTGCGGGCTCGCCCTCTGGTCGCACCGGCTGCGCTTCGCCCATCCCCTGAGCGGCGAGCCGATGGACTTCTGCGCCATGCCGCCCGCGGCGTTCCCCTGGGAGCTGTTTTCCCTCTGAGCGCGTATTAATAATCTGAAAACTGTCAGGCGAAGCGCTTGCAAACGCCCCGTGCGGGGATTATAATGGGTTCACTTTTCAATACCACATTCTGGAGACGATCAGGCGGTGTGATATGAACGTAGTAAAACTTCTGATCATCCTCGTGCTCGCGTACCTGATGGGTTCGCTTTCCTCCTCCATCCTGCTCTCGCGCGGCGCGTGGGGCGGGGATGTGCGCAGCAAAGGCAGCGGCAACGCGGGCGCGACCAATATGGCCCGGGTCTACGGCTGGGCGGCCGGCGTCCTGACGCTCGTGTGCGATATGGCGAAGGCGGGGCTCTCGGTCTGGATCGGCTGGAAGCTGATGGGGGACTGGGGACTGGCCCTCGGCGGCATCGCCTGCATGGCGGGGCACTGCTTCCCGCTGTTCCATGAGTTCAAGGGCGGCAAGGGCATTTCGGTCGGCGCGGCGCTCGGCCTCGCGATCGACTGGCGCGTGTTTGTCGCGATCGTCGTGGTCTTCCTGATCGTGGCGCTGCTGACGCGCAAGGTCTCCGCAGGCTCCTGCGCGGCGGCGGTGGCCATCACGGCGGCCTCCCTCGTGTTCACGGTGGGAACGCCGAAGCTGCTTCTCGCGATCACGGCCATGTGCCTCGCACTCTTCCAGCACCGGGGCAACCTCAAACGCCTTGCCGCCGGCAACGAGCCGGATTTCAAAGCGGCGGACGACCCGAAAAAGAAAGAATAAAGCATCAAAGGGGATGTGCAGGGCACGTCCCCTTTACCGTTTCCGGTTTTTCTGATATAATCAATCAATAATCTTGAAAAAGGCGGGTTTCCCATGGACTACCGGAGCTATTACGACATTCTCCTCGACGGTATCGACACCGACGCCGTCGTTTCGCGCATCGTGCGCGGCATCTCCTGGACCGCGGCCGTCCTCTCCGACGGGCAGGCGGGCGTCGCCATGCACACGGAGGGGGAGAGCTTCCCCCGGACCTTCGGGACGCTCGTCGGCCTGCCCGCCAGGGAGGCCGCCCGCGCGGTGCTCTCCTGGAACATGGAGGAAGCGAGCGAGGGCATGGCCGTCGTCAACGCCTGCTATAACCGCGCCGCCCGCGCCGCGGCGCTCGGCTGCTTCGAGACCGGCAGCGCCCTCGAGGGGATCGACATCAGGGGCAAGACCGTGGGCTTCGTGGGGCACCTGCTGCACCACAGCGGTCTCACGGACGGGCTGATCGGCGAGGCGAAGGAGTATTTCATCATGGAGCGCGAGCCGCGGCCCGGCGACTATCCCGACCCCGCCTGCGAGTACCTGCTGCCGAAGTGCGACGTGGTGGTCATCACCGGCTCCGCCTCGGTGAACAAGACCATGCCGCGCGTGCTGGAGCTGGCAAGCGGCGCGGTCACGGTCCTCACGGGGCCGACGGTGCCGCTCTGCCCGGCGCTCTTTGCGCTCGGCGTCACAAGGCTCAACGGGCAGGCCGTCACGGAGCCGGAGGCGATGCTGCAGACGATCGTGGAGAAGCGCACCTCGGTCAACGCCTTCGCCCGCCATTGGACGCTGGATCGGGACAGATGAACGAGGCAAGGAAACGCCGCCTCTGCTTCTGGGCGGTTTTCGCGCTGGGGCTGGGAATCCGGCTCTGGCGCTTCGGACAGGTTCCGGAGGGCATCAATCAGGACGAGGCCTTCGCAGGCTATGAGGCCTTCTGCCTGCTCACCGACGGGATGGATACGGCGGGCTACCGCTTCCCGGTGTATCTGACGGCCTGGGGCAGCGGCATGAACGCGCTCGAGACCTATCTGATGCTGCCCTTCGTGGCGCTCTTCGGGCTGAAGACCTGGGCGATCCGGCTGCCGCAGCTGCTCGTCGGCGCGCTGAGCCTGCCCGCCTGCTACGGCACCGTGCGCCGGATGCGGGATGCGCGGCAGGCGTGCGTGACCATGCTGCTGCTGGCGATCTGCCCCTGGCACGTGCTGCTCAGCCGCTGGGGGCTGGAATCGAACCTCGCGCCGGGCTTCCTGCTTTTCGGCCTTTATTTCTTCCTGCGCGGCCTGGAGGACAGCCGCTTTTTCTGGCTATCGGGCCTCTTTTACGGCCTCTCGCTCTACGCCTACGCCACGGTCTGGCCCTTCGTGCCGCTGATGCTTGCCCTCTCGCTCCTCTGCTGCCTGCGCCGGAAAAAGCTTCCGCTCGACCGGCACCTGCTGGGCGGAGGCGCGGTCCTTGCGCTGCTCGCGCTGCCGCTGCTGCTGTTTCTCGCGGTGAACTTCGGCTGGATCGGGGAGATCCGCACGGCCTTCTTCTCCGTGCCGAAGCTGCTCGTGATGCGCTCCGGGGAGCTGGGCTTCTCCCACATCCCGGAGAACCTGAAAAACCTCTTTACGATCCTGTGGACGCAGTCGGACGGGCTGCCCTGGAACTGTGCGGAGGGCTGGGGGCTGCTCTATCCGCTCTCGCTGCCCTTTGTGCTGCTGGGACTTTTGTCGCTTGCGGAGCGGCGGCGGAAAAGCCCGGACTTCGACCCCATGGCGCTGATGCTGTTCCAGCTTTTTGCGGCGCTGCTGCTCGGCGCGCTCGTTTCGGTCAACGTCAACCGCGTCAACATCCTCTTCCCGCCGCTCGTGGTCCTCGCGGGGGAGGGGGCGATCTGGTTCTGCGGCCGCTTCCGCGCCCGCCTGCTGCCGCTGCTGCTCGCGGCCTATCTCGTCTGCTTCGGATTCTTTGCCCGTGATTATTTCACCGGCTACAACGACCGCCTGCGCTCGAGCTTCGCCTGGGGGCTGGGGGAGGCGGTAGCGGCCGCAGAGAGCTTTGACGGCCCCGTCGTGTTCTCGGAGGACGTCTATTACCCCGACGTGCTGTTCTATACGCGCCTCGACCCGGCCGCCTTCCGCGGGAGCGTGCGTTATCGGATCTACCCCGCGGCCTATCTGCAGGCGGCCTCCTTCGACCGGTACGCCTTCGGCTGGCAGGGCGCGCCGGACGGAGACTGCTTCTATATCCTCTCGCCCTGGACGGACGGGAGCGCCTTCGCCTCCGCGGGCTTCCGCGCCGAGCGATACGGCTATTATACCGTGTACAGGAAGTGAAAACATGGAAATTTTTGAACAGAGCTTCCGCGTCGGCGCGGAGGGCCTCTCCACGCGGGAGCTGTTTTTCCGCCTGCAGGAGGCCGCGAACGCCCAGTGCGCGGCGTATCGCCTGACCGGGGACGACCTGCGCGAAAAAGGGCTGATGTGGGTCGTGCTGCGCTATCTGGTGCGCGTCCCCCGCTGGCCGGAGCCGGGGGAGACGCTGCGCCTGCAGACCTGGCCCGGCGCGACGAGGCACGGCATGATGCCGCGCTTTTACCGGATGCTGGACGCGGCGGGGAGCTGCGTCGCCTCCGGCAGCGGCGTCTGGACCGTGGTAGACCGGGAGACGCGCAGAATGGTCAATCCGGACGAGAACGGCGTGATCCTTGAACCGCTCACGACCGGGCTGGAGGAGCGCCGCCCGCCCGCGCCGGCGCGGCTGGCGCTGCGCGAATACGCGGACTATACGGTGACAGAAGAGGTGCTGGATGCCAACGGCCATATGAACAACACCCGCTACTACGAGCTGGCCGAGCGCTGCATCGGACGCGCGGGCGCGCATCCCCGCCGCATCGTCACCGAGCACCAGAACGAGATCCGTCTCGGCCAGAGCATGCGCGTCTCCTGGGGCTGGGAGGGCGAGCGCTGCTTTATCGAGGGCGCGAACGACGCCCCCGTGTTCCGCATGGAACTGGATTACGGAGACTGAAGGGCGCCCGGAATCGAAACCAATATAGCCTTTTTCTGCGAATTTACCAATATTTGGGCTTTTGTTGAATTGACAAGCGGCAGGGTTGCATGTATAATTACAAATGGAGTGTTGTCTCCCATAAGATAGAACCGAAGTAAGCGGAAATACATAGCAAAAAGCGATCCGGCAGCAAGATGCCATCAACGCGAAGAGAGGGAAAAGAGAAATGAAGACAGTCAAAAAACTGAGCGTGATCCTGGCCGCGTTCCTGCTGTGCGCCATGGTCCTCGCACCCGCAGCCGCTTTTGCGGACACAGACACCACGTATAACCCGGTCAACGGCACGAAACCCACGTTCCAGAAAGCACTGGTCCTCAATGCGGACGCCAACGTCCCCGGCATCACGTTTGCCTACACGATCGAGGCGGGCGCCGCTGTCGCCGCAGGCAACGGCAAGATGGAGATCCTCTCCCCGGGCACCGCCACCGGCGTTACCGGTACGCCCACTATCGCCGACGTCACCTTCACGGCCGGCGGCGCTGCCGTTTCCTCTGCCGATGGCGTGACGCTCACAGCCACCCGGATGGCCGCCGTAGCGACCGCAACCGTCGATTTCTCCGGCGTGAGTTTCTCCGAGCCGGGCATCTACCGCTACTTGATCAAGGAGACTTCCGCGGGGCAGCAGGGCGTTACCTATGATACGCAGCTGGCTGACAAAACCAACGGCGTCGCCAAGCAGCGCACGCTCGACGTCTACGTTACGGACGATAACGGCTCTCTGGTGGTTTCCTCGTACGTGATCCATGAGCTCGTCAACGACATCGGCGTCGGGGAGGATGCCGGCTCCGCCGTCGCCGCGACGCTCGCCGACAAATCCAAGGGCTTTGTCAACGAGTACGCCACCTTCAATTTCGCGTTTGCCAAAGCTGTGTCCGGCAACCAGGCCTCCCACGACAAGTACTTCAAGTTCAGCGTGGCCATCACCAACGGCGGCGCGAACGCGCTGGTGAACGTGGATATGTCCGCGGCCCAGACCGCCCCCGCCAAGAGCGCCGCCACCGCTTACGAGGCCAGCACCATGGCTGCGGCCAACGCCCTGGATGAGGACAGCACGCTCGACGGCCAGCAGTGGAAGCTGGACGCCGACGGCGCCGTGACCAAGGATCTGTACCTCAAGCACGGGCAGACCGTGACCATCAAAGGCCTTGCCAAAGGCGCGAACGTCACCGTGACCGAGACGCCCGAGGACTACAAGTGCGACAAGTCGGGAAACAAGATCGAAGTCACCAATATGGAGGCGGACAGTCTCGGCAACACCTTCACCAACACCCGCAGCGGCATCATTCCGACGGGCGTGCTGCTGACGGTGGTTCCGGGCGTGGCGATCGTCGCCATCGCGCTGGTGGGCCTGTTCGTCATGAAGAAGAAAAAGAACGAAGCCTGATCGACAGGAACAAGCGGCAAGGGGAAGGGCGGCAGCCCTTCCCCGGAAACGCTTTCCTGATGTGCGGCGCGCAGAGGGAACAAGGGAGGACGTGGTCGTTTCGCTGCCGGACTCCCGGTCCGGCGGCACCGCTTTTTCAAAGGCTCCGTCATGCTTACAAGAGAGCGGGGAGCCGCTCTGCGGGGGTGTTGGCCGGTGTACAGGGTAATACGTTTTGTTGACGATCTCATCGACCGGGTGCTGGCGCTCATCCTGATCCTTGTCCTTCTGATCGGCGTGTATTTCATCTATGACACGGCGTACGTGTTTTACCACGCCTCCGCCGCGCGCGTCGCGTATTACCGGCCAGGGAGCGAGGAGGCGGCGGAAGCCGCGGAGACCAAGCCCCTGACGGAAGATTACGTAGCGTGGCTTACGCTGGACGATACGAATATCGACTACCCCGTCATGCAGGGGGAAAACAACAGCAAGTATCTGAACATGGATCCCTACGGAGAGTATTCGCTGGCGGGCTCGATCTTCCTGGACAGCCGGAACGCGGGCGACTTCAGCGACAGCTATTCGCTGCTCTACGGGCACCATATGTCCGGCGGCTATATGTTCGGCGCGCTGGACCGATTCTACGACAAGAACTATTTCGAGACGCACCGGAGCGGATCGCTGAGCGTAGGCGGGGTCGATTACCCGCTGACGGTGTTCGCCGTGCTGCAGACGGACGCTTCGGAGGACGCGGTTTTCAACCCGCAGGGGAGCGAAAAAGTCCTGCAGACCGCGAAGGAAGCTTCGATGTATTACAGAGAACCGGAGGATGGGCGCGTGATCGCGCTGTCCACCTGCAAGGACCCCGGCAGCACGACGCGGACGGTCGTGCTTTGCACCTTGTCCGAGGGATGAAGGAGAGAAGAGCGATGAAAAAGACGATGAAGAAAATGCTGAGCGGTCTGCTGCTGGCGGCGCTGCTGGTGAGCCTGGTGCCCTGCGTGGCCGCGGCGGGATACTACGAGCC
>JAEEGL017298994.1_pt1 | contig 13841 bp, 9 predicted proteins | sample 9134231 | NCBI WGS metagenome assembly JAEEGL01 (sample SAMN16246548, study PRJNA631951) | gut metagenome | biome: gut microbiome; feature: rumen; material: fiber-attached | host: Bos | place: Iran: Karaj | collected 2018-10
GATACAAACGTGAGACGCTGGAGGCGCGATACAAGGGCAAGGCGATTGACGACGTGATGGACATGACCATCCATCAGGCCGTGGACTTCTTTGAGAACGTGCCCGACATCCTCCGCAAGATCAAGACGCTGAAGGACGTGGGCCTGGGCTACATCAAGCTGGGGCAGTCGTCGACCACGCTGTCGGGCGGTGAGAGCCAGCGCGTGAAGCTCGCCACTGAGCTGTCGCGCAAGGACACCGGGCGCACGCTTTACATCCTCGACGAGCCTACCACCGGTCTGCATTTCGAGGACATCCGCATCCTCATGGGCGTGCTCCACCGACTGGTGGACAGGGGCAACACCGTCATTGTCATTGAGCACAACATGGACGTAATCCGCCAGGCCGACCACATCATCGACATGGGACCTGAGGGCGGCATCAGGGGCGGTCTTGTCCTGTCGGAAGGCACACCAGAAGAAGTGGCGCATAGCCAGAAAGGCTACACGCCACAGTTCCTGAGGGAAGAGCTTAACATGAAATGAGACAGCGTCACATTTCTCCTCTATTGATATTTCTTGATTAAATCCTCTGCCTGCGGGTCACCCAGTTCCTTGGCCCGCTGCAGGTTGCCCAGTCCTTCTTCCTTCTGTCCCTTCAGGCACTGGGCCAGTCCAAGGAACAGGTAACCGTCACTGTATTCAGGGGCCAAGCGGATGCATTCGCGGGCCGTAGCCATCGCATCGTCGTAAAGCCCCACCCTGATTTGCAACGAAGCCTTCTCAGCATGGTACAAATCATAGTCTGGCTTAAGGGCAATGGCACGGTCAATGTCGTTGAGAGCCTGCTGATAAAGGCGTCCGCCCACATCGGCCTGGTGGCGGATGTAGTAGAAGTGGTCGTTCACCTGCGTCTTCATCAGGTTCTCATAGTCGTTCAGGTCGGCCACAGCATCACGATAGCGTCCGGCATCGAGCCTGACCTGAGCTCTGGCAAGCAGGAACGGAGCAGCCTCCTTCAGCAGCGGACGGCTGAACAGGGCCAATGCACTGTCGAGCTGGGCCAGCTGTCCCACAGTGTCGGCAAGCTGTTCACAACAGCGCGAAGCCTCATAGAACAGCTGGGGCGAACGGAGGGTGGAGGTGGAAAGCTCAGCATAGACATCGCGGGCCTCGGCATACTGCTTCTGGGCAAAGAGCACTACTGCCTGCTGGTGACGATAGCTGGGCTGCGGATTGAGCTCGTAGGCCGTGCGGGCTTCCTGCAATGCCTTGTCAAGCGACCATTCGGCAAAGGGAACGTCAGCCTTGTAGATTTCTTTCTGATAGATGAGACGCGAATAGGCATAATGGGTTTCATCCTTTTTCTCAGAGACCTTGATGGCCTGCTCATAATCGCGCTGGGCAGCAGCGAAGTCGTTGGCGTTGTAGTGCAACAGGGCCAGGCTCTCATAGCCATCAGGAGCCGACGGGAAGCGAGCGATGAAATCGTTGACCAACTGGACATAGCCGAGCGAGTCGCTGGCCGACGAGGCCACATAAAGCGTCAGCACGGCCTGGTCGAGCTCGGCAGGCAGGTCGGTCTTGATCCTGGTGGCACGCAGGGCGGGATCGTTGATGCTAAGTCCGGTGATGCGGAGCCCTTCGGCAAAACGGGCCGAGACAGCATAGTTGATGGTGTCGCCCTGACGCGCGGATGCCTGCATGAGACCAACCACCTCACCCTGCTCGTTGAGCAACGGACAGCCCTCGGCACCTTCCGGCATCCGTACTGCCACAGTGTAGTAAGCATTGTCAGAATTAAACGTCTCGGCCTTCCTCACCACACCCTGAACAGCATTCTTCTGCTCACGGCAAGGCAGGAGCCATGCCATGCTGCCCACAGGGAGCGGAGCCTGCGCCACTTTCAAGGCTGCCGACTTCTTGATGCCCGCCACACGGAACTTGGCCACATCATAGGTCTCATTGGCTCCCAGCATGCACTCCACAGGGTACTCCTTGCCGTCGGCATCGAACACAATGCCCTTTTCTGCACCACGGAAGGGAGCATAGCTGCTCACGGCCTCGCCCTGCTCACCAACGAAGAAGCCAGTGGAACTGCCCAGCAGTGTGCCGTCGGCATTGAAGGTCTTCAGCGTGACCACAGCCTTGGAGGCTTTCTTTGTCCAGGACTGAGCATGCAGGGGCAAAGAAGAAGTGAGAAGGGAGAAAGAAGAAACGAGAAAAGCAAGGAATGCAAGTGTCTTAATCGGGTTGCCCCCCTTGCCAGCTTGGCTGCTAAGCAGTTCCTTCGCATTCTGAATAGCGGCCTCGCTCACGTCGTTGCCGCTGAGCATCTGGGCAATCTCGGTGACACGCTCCTCCTGAGTGAGCTGTTGCATGTGGCTGGCAGTGCCGGTGGGTGTCTCTTCCTTATAGACCTTGTAATGGGTAGTGCCCTGTGCGGCAATCTGGGGCAGGTGGGTGATGCTAATGACCTGACGGCCATGACTGCCCATCTCGGCCATGATCTGCGCCATCTGTCCGGCAATCTTACCGCTCACACCTGTATCTATCTCATCAAAGATAATGGTGGGCAGCTTCACGGCACCACTGATCAGTGCCTTCAGCGCCAGCATCACACGGGCAATCTCACCACCTGAAGCCACTTGGGCTACAGGCTGCATGGGAGTGGAGGTATTGGCACTGAAGAGGAACAAAGCCTTATCGCTGCCACTCTTCGACAGCTCAGTCGGCTCCAGTTCGATGGCAAAGCGCACATGGGGCATTCCTAACGGCACAAGTCGCTGTTGCATCTCTTTCTCAATCTTGGCAGCCGCCTTCTTACGGCAGGCTGAAAGTTTGTCGGCGGCAGCGGTGCTGTCTGTCCTCAGTTTCTCCACTTCCTGCTCAAGATCGGCCAGTGCCTCATCGCTGTTCTCAATATTGTTCAGCGTCTGGTGCAGCTGTTCCTGCTGGGACAGCAGTTCCTCTACCGTCTGGGCATGGTATTTCTTCTCAAGGTCGTAGATCTTGTCGAGCCGGGCATTGACGGCATCCAACTCAGCAGGGTCGAAGTCAATGCCTTCAAGCAGTGTCCCTACCTCCTGAGAAATGTCCTTCACTTCGATATAGCTGCTGTCTAAACGCTGCGACAATTCGCCCACCTTTGGGAATACGCGCTCAATGCCGTGAAGGGCCGAAGCTGCCTGCTTCAACTGCGAGACAATGCCTGCAACATCGCCCGACAAGGCATTGTCGGCCTCATAAAGTGCCGTCTTGATGTCTTCCGAGTGGGTCATGGTCTCGCTGCGCTGCTCCAGTTCCTCCTGTTCTCCGTCGAAGAGACGGGCATTTGAGAGTTCCTCATACTGGAACCGCAGGAAGTCTGCACGCTGGCGGTTGTCCTCAATGTCCTTCCTCATCGTCTGCAAACGCCTGGCGGCATCCTGATAACGTGCAAACAGCTGCTGGAAGGCATTCAACTCCTTGGCATCGTCGGCCACGATGTCGACCACGCCCAACTGGAAGTCCTGCTTGGCCAGCAGCAAGTTCTGGTGCTGCGAGTGGATGTCCATCAGCTGGTCGCCCAGTTCCTTCAGCAACGACAGCGACACGGGGGTGTCGTTGATAAAGGCGCGGCTCTTGCCTGACGCGGTCAGTTCACGGCGCACAATGCAGTCATTAGCCTCATACTCAATTTCGTTCTGCTCGAAAAAAGCCTCCATGTCGTAGTTCGACAAGTCGAAATGAGCCTCAATGACACATTTATCAGCCCCACTCTTAATGCTTTTCGAGTCGGCTCTCTGGCCAAGCAACAGGCCCATGGCCCCTAAAATAATACTCTTTCCGGCGCCTGTCTCGCCTGTTATTACGGAGAAACCCTCACGAAACGCGATGTCAAGCGTTTCGATGAGGGTAAAGTTCTTAATGTATAGTTGTTTCAACATGACCGCAAAGGTATATCATTTGATTGAAACAACCAAGGATTTTCTGCGGAAAAATCAATAGTTCTCTGCTTTCACCTGGAAATAGGCCTGGGCATGATTGCACACGGGGCACTCTTCGGGGGCTTTCTTGCCAATGACAATGTGGCCGCAGTTGCTGCACTGCCAAATCACATCATTGTCACGCGAGAACACGCGCTCCTTTCTGATGTTGTCGAGCAGCTTACGGTAACGCTCCTCGTGTTCCTTCTCAATGGCTGCCACGCCTTCAAACTTCTCGGCAATCTCGTCGAAGCCTTCCTCACGGGCCTCACGGGCCATGCGGGCATACATGTCCGTCCACTCGAAGTTCTCGCCACCGGCAGCATCCTCCAGATTGGTGGGGGTGTCACTGACCTTGCCACCGTTCAGGTACTTATACCACAGTTCGGCATGCTCTTTCTCGTTAGCTGCCGTCTCTTCAAAGATCTTGCTAATCTGCACATAGCCGTCCTTCTTGGCTTTCGAGGCAAAGAATGTGTACTTGTTACGTGCTTGCGACTCGCCTGCAAAAGCCTCCTGGAGGTTCTTTTCTGTCTTGGTTCCTTTCAGACTCTTCATAGTTTTTGTTTTTAATGTTAGTAAATAAACTCTGTTAATTCTCACTTATCTCACCCCTGATGCTGCGCTGCATGTATCGGCGCACCTGCTCAGGGTTGTCGTAATGCGACTGGAGAAACATCAGCTTCGTCACCGCACTCTCCACCGTCGAGTCGAAACCACTGATCACGCCAGCCTCCTTTAGCTGGTAGCCCGTGTCGTAGCGCCCCATCTCAACGCTGCCTTGCATGCACTGACTGATGTTCACAATGACCTTGCCACGGCGTGTGCCTTCCCGCAACGCACTGATGAGCCAGGGATTCTGCGGAGCATTACCGCTTCCGAAGGTGCGCATCACAATGGAGCGCAGGTTGGGTGTGGCGATGATGTGGCGGATCAGATCCTCACGGATGCCCGGGAACAGCGAGAAGATAATCACGTTATTGTCTAAGCGGAAGTGGGGCTTCATCGGTCGGGAGAAGTCAGGCTTCAGCATCCTGTCTTCATGATAGGTAATGTTTACCCCCGCATCGACAAGGTGCGGATAGTTGAACGACTCAAAGGCATTGAATTCCTCGGCACTCTGCTTCGTCGTACGGTTACCACGCAGCAGGTGACCGTTGAAGTAAATGCCCACTTCAGGCACAATAGCGGTGCCGTCCTGATGGCGGGCCGCAGCAATTTCTATCGACGTAATCAGGTTCTCCTTGCCGTCGGTACGCAACTGGCCAATGGGCAGCTGCGAACCCGTAAAGATGACGGGCTTCGTCAGGTTCTCAAGCATGTAGCTCAGTGCCGAGGCCGTGTAGGCCATCGTATCAGTACCGTGAAGCACCACGAATCCGTCGTACTCATCATAATGGTCGGCAATGACATGCGACAGCTGTGTCCATAGTGCAGGCGACATGTCGCTCGAGTCAATGGGCGGCGAGAACTGGTAGGTCGAAATCTGGGTGTCAAACTGGTTCAGCTCAGGAACATTCTGAAGAAGAAGCTCGAAATCGAACGGCTCGAGCGCCTTTGTCAGCGGATTACGGTTCATGCCAATCGTTCCGCCCGTATAAATCAGAAGTACCTTACTGTTCATTTCTTTAGGATACAGGAAATGTAATTTTGGCGGCAAATATACGAAAAAAACGGAGAAGTACAAAGGAAAACACGGTTTTCTTCAATACCCATTTAACAAAAAAAGGAGTACCGCTGTACTCCAACCTTTGTTAACCTTAAATCTAATACTATGAAAAACACGGTGCAAAAGTAGGGATAAAGTTTCAATCCTGCAAGAATTGCGCCAAAAAAGTTTCAGATTATAACATTTCTTAACCAGAAACTATCAATTTCATACCATCAAAGGCCAGTTCCACATGGTCAGGAAGTATCTTGTTGACTTCTTCGTGAAGCCCAATGTCGTGACACATGTGGGTGAGCAGGGTATGACGAGCCCCTACCCTACGGGCAAAAGCCACGGCATCGTCCACAAGTTGATGGGAATGATGGGGACGGTCGAAGCGCAAGGCGTTGACCACCAGTGTGTCGACCCCCTGAAGCAAGGACAGCTGGTCGTCGTCAATGGTCTTCATGTCAGTGATATAGGCAAAAGTACCAAAGCGATAGCCCAGAATGGGCAGTTGACCGTGCATCACCCTGACAGGCAAAATGTCAATATCACCAATGCGGAAAGGCTCTCCTGCCTGTATGCGATGCAGCCCAATGGCAGGCACGCCAGGATAGCGGTTCTCTGCAAAGCAATAAGGGAGCATCTGGAGCATGCCCTTGCAAGCCAATTCATCGGCATAGACATTGATTTCTCCAAACTGGCAATAGGGCCGCACGTCGTCCATACCGCCCATGTGATCGTAGTGGGCATGGGTAACAAGGATGCCGTCAATACGGCGGAAAGGCTGCGGAAGGATCTGTTCACGGAAGTCGGGGCCACAGTCAACGAGCAAGCGTGTCTGCTCTGTCTCAACAAGGATGGAGCATCGCAAACGCCGGTCATGAGGATGGCTGCTCCTGCACACAGGACACTGGCAGCCTATGACGGGCACACCACATGAGGTTCCTGTTCCAAGAAAGGTGATTTGCATAGGGACGCTAAATGTGAGGTTAGACGATATTTACCTCCGGACTAATCTCGATGCCAAACCGCTGACGCACATCGGCCTGGATGGCATGACAAAGGGTCACAACCTCACTGCCACTGGCTCCGCCACGATTGACCAGCACCAAAGCCTGACGGTCGTGAACACCAGCCCTGCCCAAAGAACGGCCTTTCCATCCGCACTGATCGATGAGCCAGGCAGCAGGAATCTTTTCATGCAGGGCATCGACGGGATAATGCGGCATTTCAGGAAACTGACGCTGTAGCCGTTCGAACACTTCACGACCCACCACAGGATTCATAAAGAAGCTGCCTGCATTGCCCAACACCTGAGGATCGGGAAGTTTCTGCTGACGAATGGCTATGATCACATCGCGCAAAGCCTGAGCTGTGGGCTGGCCGATGCCTCGCTGTTGCAGTTCGGCACGAATGTTGCCGTAGTCAAGCTGGGGGACGAAGACAGACGAAAGCCGGTAGACCACATGGGTGATGAGATACTGGTTCTTCCATTCGTGCTTGAAGCGACTCTGACGGTAGCCGTAAGCGCAGTCCTCGGCTTTCAGCTCCACCTGCTGGCCATCGGCTATCCTGACAGCCTCCACCTTATATATAATGTCAGCAGCTTCCGCACCGTAGGCACCAATATTCTGAACGGCAGAGGCTCCCACATCGCCAGGAATCAGCGAAAGGTTCTCAGCTCCATGCAGGTCGTGCTCCACACACCACGCCACAAAGGCATCCCACTCCATGCCACTGCCTACTCTGACCAGCGTATGGTCTCCAGCTGGCTGAAGGGTAATGTCGTCGATGGCCGAACGTACCACGATGCCTTCGAAATCACGAGTGAGCAGCAGATTGCTGCCCCTTCCTATAATCAAGAAGGGAGTATCCTCATGTCTCAGCAGGGCTGCAGTCTCACGGGCCTCTTCCATCGAAGAGAACTCTACATAGCGGCGGCAGACGGCCTCAATGCCAAAGGTGTTGTGCGGCAAAAGACTGTAATTGCGCTCGTCTTTCATCTTTCTCAGGTATTCAGTTTGGTTAGCATCCATCTGTTGTTCTGATGCCGGAATGTAATCCAGACTTCCAGACCATTGGCTATTCCGCACAGCACGAGGATTTTCTCATGGGCAGAAGCTTTCTGGCGTCCATACACAATATTATATAACATGCGTGTGGGGAACTCAGGAGCAAAAGCATCCCAGAAGTCAGGAGTTATCACGCCTTCTATCTGGTTGAAGTCGTCGTCAGGGTCAGGCCCGGAAAATTCCATCTGAGAAGAGAGACTTGCCCGTTGGAAAGCCGAATCGCTCACAAACTGCTGATAGAAGGCAAGGAACGAAGCGTTGTGATTGCGAGGAAGTGTCTGGTTGCGGATTTCATTTAGCATCCACCGTCCTGACTTACGACTGAAGAAGTACTGTCTGACAAAGCTCTCATTAAGGAAGATCTTCTCTACAATGGCTTCCTGCAAGGCCGTGTCCTTGACAAGCTCCATCTGCTCAGGCGAATCAAGAATAAGCGTGTAGTAGTCTTGATGCATGAAGAAATAGTCCATCTGCCACTGACTACGCTCTATACGCTCCTGCTTCTGGCCGGAGTTCACCAGCAGGGGGAAGTTGATGCGCTCCAACTGCAGCCGCTGATGGGTGGCGAAATTGAAGATAAAGTCGTCGAACAGTTCGTCGGCTCCTTCCGGCATAATCTCGTCGGCCAGCGCAAGGCTATCGGCCGACTCAGCATCTGCCTCAGATTGCAAATCGTCGTTTGGAATATCGTCGACTTCAGTGTGCGATTTTCTCCCTGTGCATGCCGAAAGACATAACGCAACGACTACCATTTTAATAAAGCCACTTGCAGACATCTCTATAATAATATGCTTTCGAGGTGCAAAGGTACGAATTATTTTGAACAAACAAACGATTTGACGAATAAAAAATAATCGTTTTGCTTGCATAATCCATTCCTATTCCGTAACTTTGTGGCCAAACCAAGCCAACCAGAAGATGAACAAAACTATTTTCCTTGCATCATTTCTAAGTTTAGCAATGATGTCGACCGCAAAAGCACAGGTCTATTCAGATCCTAATGCCCCCATCGAGGAGCGGGTAAAAGATGCGCTGAGCCGCATGACCACCCATGAGAAAATCCAAATTCTCCACGCACAGAGCAAGTTCACGTCGGCAGGCGTACCCCGTTTGGGCATACGACAGCTGAACATGGACGATGGTCCTCACGGTGTACGCGAGGAACTGGAGTGGAACACGTGGAAACCTGCAGGCTGGACCAACGACTATGTGGTGGCGTTCCCGTCGCTGACCTGTCTTGCATCCACCTGGAACCGTGACCTGTCTGCGCTTTACGGCAATGCCGTGAGCGAGGAGTTTGCCTTCCGTGGCAAGGACATCATGCTGGGACCTGGTGTCAACATCCAGCGCACACCACTCAACGGACGTGCCTTCGAATACATGGGCGAAGACCCCTTCCTGACAGGAGAGATCGCAGTGCCCTACATCAAGGCTGCACAGAAAAACGGTGTGGCATGCTGTCTGAAGCACTTCGTGCTGAACGATCAGGAGACCGACCGCTTCAGTGTCAACGTGAATGTCTCAGAACGGGCATTGCGCGAAATCTATCTCTACCCCTTCAAAAAGGCTGTCGACGAGGCTCATGTCTGGACAATCATGGGTTCCTACAACCTGTGGAAGGGTGTTCACTGCTGTCATAACGACGAACTGCTGAACGGAATCCTGAAGAAAGAATGGCAGTGGGACGGTGCGCTGGTGAGCGACTGGGGCGGTACGACCAACACCCAAGAAGCCATCTACGGCGGACTGGACATTGAAATGGGCACCTTTACTGACGGTAAACTGAAAGAATCGGAGTTCACCTACGACGACTATTATCTGGCAAAGCCCTTTGAAACACTCGTCAACGAAGGAAAGGTTCCCATGTCAGTACTCGACGAGAAGGCTGCCCGTGTGCTGCGTGTCATCTTCCGCACAGCCATGAATCCAAAGAAAGTCGTTGGCTCACAGTGTTCAGAAGCCCACTACGATGCCTGCCGCAAGATTGGTGAAGAGGGCATCGTGCTGCTGAAAAACAGTTCTCTGCCTGCCTCTGGCAAAAAGAACGGTCAGCCCATTCTGCCACTCGACCTGAAGAAATACAAGAACATCCTCGTAGTGGGCGAGAACGCCACACGTTCACTCACCCAGGGAGGCGGCTCTTCCGAACTGAAGACCCTCCATGATGTGTCGCCCCTTGAAGCCCTCACCTCGCTGGTTCCAAACATTGGCTATGCCCAGGGCTACAAGTCAGGACGCGCCATGTATGACCATGTTGACAAGGTTGAAGCCGACGCTAACGAGCAGCTGAAGGCTGAAGCCATCGAGAAAGCCCGCACGGCCGACCTCATCATCTTCATAGGAGGAATGAACAAGAACCACCGCCAGGACTGTGAGAACGGAGACCGCGAGAGCTACGACCTGTCGTTCGGACAGAACGAACTCATCAGCCAGCTCTCAAGCCTCAACGCTCCGCTCGTTGTCGTCACCTTTGGCGGCAACCCCTACGCCACGCCTTGGCTACCCAAGGTGCAAGCCCTGTTGCACTGCTGGTATCTGGGCAGCGAGGCAGGCCATGCACTGGCCAACGTGCTCACAGGCCGTGTGTGCCCCAGCGGCAAACTGCCCGTCACGTTTGCCAACCGTTATGAAGACTATCCCTACGTCAAGTTTGGCAAGGAGGCATGGCCTGGCATCGACCGTCCTGAAGGCGAAGGCTTCCAGGGCAGAAAACAGGTCTACTACAAGGAGGATGTCTTCGTGGGCTATCGTGGTTTCGACAATGACGGCATTAAGCCCCTGTTCCCCTTCGGCTATGGTCTGAGCTACACCACTTTCAGCTACTCCAAGCCCGTAGTGAGCCAGAACGGAAACGATATTGTGGTCGAGACCACTGTCACCAACACCGGCTCTGTGGCAGGCAAGGAGGTCGTTCAGGTCTACGTTTCAGCCCCACGCAACAAGGCACTGCCCAAGCCCGTGAAGGAGCTGAAGGCTTTTGCCAAGACCCGCGAACTGAAGCCCGGTGAAAACGAAAAGCTACGGATGGTCATTGCCCGCCAGTCGCTTGCCTCATGGGATGAAAGCCGCCATGAATGGGTCGTCGACGCTGGCACCTACACCTTCCATGTAGCTGCCAACGCCGACGATCTGCGAAGCAGTGAAAAAATCAAACTCTGAAGTTACAATGTAACGCCGTTCTTGAAGATGGAGATCTCACGGTAGTCGTTCTCCTCGTTGCGGGTCTTCTCGCCCGAGGCAACGGCCAGCACCTTGTCTACAAACTCAGGAACGAGCTCTTCCATCGTGCGTCCCTCAACAAGCTGACCTGCGGAGAAGTCCACCCAGTTCGGCTTGCGGAGGGCAAGCGTGGGATTCGTAGCCACCTTCATGGTGGGTACGAAGGTGCCGAAAGGCGTACCGCGACCTGTAGTGAAGAGCACCAGATGACAGCCGCATGCAGCCAAGGCTGTGGCTGCCACGAGGTCGTTGCCAGGAGCTGAGAGCAGGTTCAGGCCACTGTTCTCCAGACGGTCGCCATATTCCATCACGCCACTGACAGGGGCACGTCCGCACTTCTGCGTGCATCCCAGAGCCTTGTCTTCAAGGGTGGAGATGCCACCAGCCTTGTTGCCAGGCGACGGGTTCTCACCTACAGGCTCGCCATGCGAAAGGAAATACTCCTTGAAATTATTGATCAGCGAGACGGTCTTGTCGAAGAGCTCACGGGTCTCGCAACGGTTCATCAGAATGGTCTCAGCACCAAACATCTCAGGCACCTCAGTCAGCACACTGGTGCCACCCTGGGCAACAAGCCAGTCGCTGAACTCACCGACGAGCGGATTGGCAGTGATGCCGGAGAAGCCATCTGAACCGCCACATTTCAGGCCCACTCGGAGCTTGGCAACGGGCACTTCCTCCCTTCGGTCCTGACTGGCCTTCTGATAGAGTTCACGCAGCACCTGCATGCCAGCCTCAACCTCATCGCCGTCAACTTTCTGGGTGATGAGCAGGCGAATACGGTCTTTGTCGTAGTCACCCAACATCTTCATGAACTCATCGGGCTGGTTGTTCTCACAGCCCAGTCCCAACACGAGCACAGCACCTGCATTGGGATGCAGCACGATGTCACGCAGCACCTTACGGGTGTTCTCGTGGTCGCCGGAAAGCTGTGAACATCCATAGTTGTGATGCCATGCATAGATATTGTCTACGCCCTTGCCGCCAGTCTCTTCCTGAAGCTGCTTGGCCAGCCGCCCGGCAATGCCGTTCACACAACCCACAGTTGGCACAATCCATATCTCATTGCGCACGCCAACATTGCCGTCCTTGCGCAGATAGCCCTTGAAGGTGCGGTTCTCGCGCTTGATGGCAAGCTGTTCGCCAACGGGATTATAGGTGTACTCAAGCGTTCCTGAGAGATTGGTCTTCAGGTTGTCCTCATTGACCCACTCGCCGGCCTTCAGGTCACGACGGGCATGGCCAATGGGATAGCCGTACTTAATGATGTTCTCTCCCTCCTTCACGTCATGGAGCAGCACCTTATGGCCTGCGGGAACATCCTGTGCGAGCACAACGCGCTCATTGCCGACCTGGATGACTTCACCTTTCTTCTTTTCTACGAGGCAGACCACGACTGTGTCTGCAGGATTAATTTTCAAGAATGTAGCTTGCATAGATAAATAATAATTGTATGTGTTTGTTTTAGTTCGTTCTCCTATAGAAATCAATGTTCTCACGCGTAAGCAGTTCGATGGGCATGTAGTTCACGGGGGTCACCTCTTTCTTCATGACGATGGCATCGAAAAGAGTCCATACGCAGGAGAAGCCCTGCATGTAGGCATGCTGTGCCAGCAGGAACGAGATACTGCCCTGACGCACGCACTCAGCATTCTTCGGCACCATATCGTAACCCATGATCTGCACGTCGCGGCGATTGCTTCTAAGCAGGAATTCACCCACGATGTGGGCCTTCGAGTTGAAGGTGATGCAGTGATGCACCTGCGGATGCTCCTTGAAGAACACTTCCAGCTCCTGTTCGTAGGTCTCAGGCTTGTCCCACGGCAGATTGACATCAATAATCTTCACATCAGGGAAGTGATCCATCATATAGTGGCGAAAGCCCGTCTCGCGGTTAATCTGCTGCTTCGACCCCACCTGTCCGTTCTTCAACAGCTTCATCAGCATGATTTCCTTTTCTTTCGAGGCGATGAGCATCAGCATGCGGGCTGCGAAATAACCACTCTGGAAAGAGTCCTGCCCGTAGAAGGACAGGGGCTTCAAGTCTGGCATATAGGAGTCGAGCAGGATAAAGGGAATCTGCTGTGCGTGCAGCTGTTCTGTAAACTGGCGGGTGGCCTCCAGCGTTGAAGGAATCACAATCACCCCGTCAGGTTGTTCCTTCAGACAGTCCTTCGAAGTTTTGAGGAAACTGGCCGGATTGAATCTTTCGTAGTACATAATGTGCAGCGAGATGCCAAAGTCCCTACGGCTCTCCGCTCCTGCCGCAGCGCCCTCCTCCACTTCGTCCCAGTAAGCTTCGTTCTCATGACTGGGAATGACGAGGAAGAAACGATAGTCCTTGTTGTAGGCCAGTGCCGAAGCATACATGTTGGGCTGATAGTCCATCTCGGCAAGTGCCTTTTCCACTTTTTCACGGGCAACCTTTGAGACGTTGGGCCGCTCGTGCAACACACGGTCTACGGTGCCTACGCTGACTCCAGCCCGCTGGGCAATATCTTTTATCCTTATCTTGTCTGATGCCATGATATGCAATAATTTTTATGCAAAGTTACACATAATTACGGACAATTGCAAGAATTTTTTGAAAAGATTGATGCAAAACCTGATTTATGTTTTCTTTGCAACTCCATATTCGTTGTATTTTCTCTGATGGTGCAAAGGTACCACATTGACGAGGATTGTTTTCCGCATAGGTCGCTCCCAGGCCCTCGAGGGCGCTGAAGGAACAGGGAGATGCGGTTCATTGAACTTCATAAATCGGTGATTTTTTATAACTTATTGGCTTTCAAACATGTTTAGAGCCAAGAAATCGGAGAGGTTACGAATTAGTTACATACAGAAGTTTGAAATTCTCCGCGATTTGCGTAAACATCAATAACTCTTTATCGACCTCATTTGCGGCAACAAAGGTACAAATAATTGTTGAACGAAACAAACTTTTAGTAGA
>JAEEGL017447339.1_pt1 | contig 13841 bp, 11 predicted proteins | sample 9134231 | NCBI WGS metagenome assembly JAEEGL01 (sample SAMN16246548, study PRJNA631951) | gut metagenome | biome: gut microbiome; feature: rumen; material: fiber-attached | host: Bos | place: Iran: Karaj | collected 2018-10
CATTATGCGGGCGGCCTTTGTCATGCGGCGACGAATCATATAATCGTGCACAGAAAAATGAATCGTGTACTTAAAAACTTTTTCCAGAGTAGACTTGGATGCAAAGCAAGCCTGGGCAATTTCCTCTGTCTGAATTGAGTCTTCAAGATGCTCTTCGATAAAGGCAAGCGACCTCATCAATAAGTCAAAATTAGCCAATTCAACCTCCAGTAGCTCCGGCGCCAGGAACTACAATTATGAGAATACAACATAATTATAACATTCATTTGATTTTTTGAGTAAATTTCTCTTTTTCTTGAAATCTCATAAATTCCATATTAGAATATTTTATATACAAAAGTTAAGGAGGTCTTTATGACAAAAACTAGAATTTTCCTTTCGCTTATTTTCTGCATTTTTCTTTTTTCCTGTAAAAATGTTACCGATTTATCTGAGCATACCGCAGAATTTTATTTTCTTAATTTTACAGATAGTAAGCTGTCAATAGACTTTGTATCTAATCAGAAAAAATCAGTTTTACCAAAAACCTCAATTAAAGATCTTGCTACTATTGCCGAAAGTGATCCTCTTGTTTCCACAAACTGGGATGATATTTTAGATATAAAAGATAATAAAAAAACAGGTTATGTTGCTTCAACTTTTATACCGGGAACCTACAAAGTTGATATCGATGGTTTTGCCCAGGCAGAAAAAGTTTATCCTATAGTAAGTAAAGACGGACAAAAAATTTCCATTAAGAATGAAAATGCGGCTTATATGGATTTGAGATATGATCATAATCCAAGCCTGATTTTTTTGATTATGAATTCCAAATTAAAGCTGTCAATTAATTCCGAAGTTTATAGTCAGGTTCTTAATGCAAATATAAATAATGATGATGTAAAAGGAGCTTTGAATTCACTTTATTATCAGTCCTCTTACCCCCAGAACAGCCCTGCAAAAATAAAAGATAACTGTTCCGGTTCTAATCCTGACGAGTTTATAAAAAAAATCAGGCTTCTTGAAACTTTACCGGAACTTGTAGATACTCAGGCATCTTATTTTATTTTTCAAAAATAATATTTCTACAGGATTTTTTCATGAAAACACCCACAGCTCCACATTTTACATCTCTGGCCCAGGCTCTGGTTTCTCTTTTTGGAAACTCTGTTGCAATTGCACAGACAGACAGGCTTTCGGGCGGAGATATTAACAAGGCCTATGCTCTGACTCTTAACACAGGTGACCGCATTTTTATGAAAGCCAATTCCAAGGCAAATGCAGACTTTTTTACAGCAGAGGCGGCCGGTCTTTCTGCAATTGCATCCACAGGCACAATCGCAAGTCCGGAAATTCTTTGCACCGGAACAGACGATGGCGAAGATGTGGGTTACAGTTTTTTACTTTTAAAATTCATTAAGTCTGCAAAAGCCCGCGACGACTATTGGGAAAGCCTGGGTCAGGAGCTTGCCGCCCTTCACAAGGCAGACACAAAAGCTCTCTGGCCGTACAGCACCAGCAGCAGCTCCAGTTCTGACTCCTTTGGATTTTTTCAGGATAATTATATAGGGGCTCGGCCGCAGATAAATACCCCCTGCCCTTCCTGGATTTCCTTCTTCCGCGATAATCGTCTCGCTCCACAGTTCAAGGCAGCCGATTCATATTTCAGCCCGGAAGACAAAAATAAAATCACAAAGCTGCTTGACCATCTGGACAAATTTCTTCTGGAACCGGCCAGGCCCAGCTTACTGCACGGAGACCTCTGGAGCGGAAATGTAATGTGCGGCCCGGAAGGAAAAGCCATGCTGATTGACCCCGCTGTCTATATCGGACACGCCGAAGCAGACCTTGCAATGACACAGCTCTTTGGCGGTTTTCCTCAAAAATTTTATGACTCTTACAATAAGGCAAATCCTCTGCAAGCAGGCTATGAAGACAGACGAGATCTGTATAATCTATATCAGCTTTTAAATCATTTAAACATTTTTGGGCCAAGTTACCTTGGCCCAGTTTTAAGTATTGTTGATGAATATGTAGGTTAGTTCCCGGCAATCACTTTAGAGAGCCTCGTTAATTTTCTTAACCTTGTTCTTGTAATAAAGAGTAAAAGAAATCCAGAAGATTGCATAAACTACAATAAAAACTCCGAACCAGATTAAAGTACTTCCAAGTGTGTGTGGGAACCAACCGCACAGGAAACCGGCTGCATACATTACAATTGAAGTAATTATAAAATGCAAGATTGACTGACGCAGCAAGCTCCAGCTGTCCATTTCAAAAATTACTGTTGTTGCAGCAAAGGTTGTTCCTATTAATCCTGTAAGGAAGTATTGGATAATTACTCCTCCAATTTTTGTACCTGCAAGATCCAGCAGAGACTTTGAAACAAAGTAAAAATTTCCGTCTCCCTTAAAAAGTGATTCCAATATCAGAATTGTCTGTCCGATAAAAACACCATAAATAAATCCTAAAATAGCTCTCTTGGCTACTGCCTTTTTTGTTTCATTCTTTGTCATAGTTATTCTCCTTAAAAGTTGTCATGCCGGATAATTCCAGCTTTTTGTCATGCTGAACTTGTTTCAGCATCTCTTTTTACATAAAATCTGTTCTTTGATTTTATTCATATATCTTCTAGAAACTATTGCAACTTTTCCATCGCCATAAATTACCTTGATAATACCTGTTATTGACATATCAAATTTCTGGACCTTAGAAAGATTTACAATATCTGTATTAGAAATGCGTATGAAATCTGTCCAGCCACAACGATCTGCAAGCTCTTCAAATTCATAAAGTCGCATTTTCAAAAGCAGTGCTTCTTCTTCATTTTCACATTCAAGATAAACCTTTTTATCCTGGCTGTAGATTCTAAGAATCTGACCCTGCTTTACCTGAATACAATAATCACCATCCCAACCAGATATTGATGCCATCATTCCATCTTCATCCATCTGGTTAATCTTCTGCGCAAGAACTTTAATGCCTTCTGTTTCTCTGGCAGTATGAATTACGCAATATGGTTTTTCGCATTCTTCAATTTTAATTTGTGTCTGCATAAGCGTTTCCTATCTAAAGCTTCTGTATCCTATTGTAAGACTTGGAGTACATTTTGAAAAGTCGGAAATTACACCCTGTGATCTTCCAATCAAAAACCTTTCTACACCGCCAAATTCTACAACAAAAGCCAAGCCCTTTAAATATTGAAATTCAAAGCCACCTCCAAACTTTGTACTCAACAAAAATGGTCTGGAACCAAACTTATGATCTTCCCAACCCAGAATACCAAAAGATGCTCCCGCAAAACCGTATGTTCGTACAATAAAACCATTGCAATTGGCACGACCACCAAAAATGAATTTGTCTCCAATTTCAATGCCGCCAAAATCAATAGTTTTATTTGTTTTAAGAGTACCGCTTCCTCCTTCACCTTGAACAAAGAAACAGGTTCTTAAAACAAAATTCTTTTCCTCCTTCAAAAGGTTAATTCCAAATTCGCCTGCGCCTCCATTGCAGTTTTCTTCCCAAACCCAGAATCCACCAGAAGTAGTTCTATAATTTACATTTGCACTTGAATACTCCCTGGCATCCTCTTGTGCAAAGCCAACACAGCAGAAACCTGCGACCAAACATAAAGTAATAATGAATCTTTTCATGGTTCGCAGTATAACCTAAGCAGCTCAAAAAGGAAGTTTTTACAGGATAAGTGGTAAAATAAAGCGATAAGTGGTTAAAAATGGTCTTTTTTTAGGAAAAAATCCAATTCTTCATACTTTTTCTTTTAAGATATTTTTCTTGACGATTCATCCTGATCCTTATTATATTCACTAATATGAAGGTACTAATTTTATCATGCAACACAGGCGGTGGACATAATTCTGCTGCAAAAGCAATTAAAGAAATTTTTGATCAGAGGGGTAATAGCTGCGACATTTCGGATGTCCTTGCTTTTGGAGGACAAAAAGCTTCAGATCTGGTTTGTGATGCTTATATCGAAATGGTAAAAAAAGCTCCTAACCTCTTTGGACAAATCTATAAAATGGGCAACAAAGTAGGTCAGTTTAATCAGGAAAAAGGAGGCCTTCGTTCCCCGGTTTATTATGTAAACAAACTCTATGCAGATGCACTTGAAGAGTATATAAAGCAGAATAATTACGATGTCGTTGTTTGCGTTCATATTTTTGCAGCCGAAGCAATGACAAACTTAAAAAAGCATAACCGCATAAATATTCCCTTTTATTTTGTAGCAACAGATTATTACTGTTGCCCAATGCTGGAAGAAACTTTACCGGATAAGATTTTCATTGCACACAAAGATTCTACCTTTACTTATCTAAAACACGGAATTAAACAGGAGCTTTTATTAGCAACAGGTATCCCGGTCTCACAACAGTATCTGTGCCAGAAAAACAAGTCTCTTGCCCGTCAAAAGTTAGGTCTGTCTAACGATGACAAGCTTGTTCTGCTTATGAGTGGTAGTATGGGCTTTGGGGATTTAATTGATACAACAAAATATATTTTTCAGAATGGCAGCGAAAATACAAAAGTAATTGCAATTACCGGCCATAATGAAGCTTTGTATAAAACCTTTGAAAAAGAATTTGCAGATGAAAAGCGTCTTATTTTGTTAGGCTTTATTAACAATGTTTTTGATTATTTTGATGCCAGTGACATTCTTCTTACAAAACCAGGCGGACTTTCCAGTACCGAAGCTCTTGCTAAAGGAATTGCCATAATTCACACTGCCCCAATCCCTGGCTGCGAAACAGAAAACACAGAATTCTTTACAGAGCATCATCTTTCTCTTTGTGCCAAAGATTCTGCTGCCGCCGGACGCCTTGCTGTTCAACTTTTAAATGATTCTTTTTTGCGTGACCAGATTCTAGCCGCCCAGGAACATTTTAGGTGTGACAATTCTGCAAAACAGATTGTGGATTACATAGAAAAGCAGAATAACAAGGGCTAGTCTGACAAGTATTTATTTACTGTTTTTTTTCATACAAAATACTTGGTCTTCCACCGGTACTGTAATTTATGTCAGCCCTTATAAAGCCCTGCTCTTCCAGGTAGTTCATATAATGGCGGGCTGTTACGATGGAAATACCAAGCTTGTCGGAAAGCATTCCTACAGTCTGCCAGCCTGGGTTTGTATCAAAATACTGACAGATTGCATCCAGGGTCTTTTTTTGAATTCCTTTTGGCAGGTTTTTCTGAAGCTCCTTTGAGTTTATGGAATTACCTTCCTTTACCTCTGCCAGACCGGCACCAGCTCCTGTTCCAGCAATAATATTATCAATACAGGATTGATCCATCACCTGGTTTGATTCAAGAATTTTTTTGTGAGCAATAAATTTTTCCAGCGCAACCTGGAAGCGTTCAAAGGCAAAGGGTTTTATAAGATAATCAATTACTCCAAGATGCATGGTTTCTTCAATTGTACTGCAATCGTTGGCAGCCGTTACCATAATAATTTCTGCAGCAATTTTTTTCTCGCGGATTTTTTTAAGAGTTTCTATTCCGTTCATATAGGGCATAAAAACATCAAGAACTATTAAATCTACTTTGTTAGTCTGAACAAAATCCAGGGCTTCGTTTCCATTGTGGCAGACTGCAGCAACTTTAAACTTTGGATTTTTGCTGACATACTGTTCATTTATCATTGCTACCATTGGGTCATCTTCAACTATTAAAACCTTGTACTCCATTTTGTTCACCACCATCCGTCGGCTTGTTAGCCCAATCTAACCATAAAGCAGGTGCCTTTTCCTGGCTGCGATTCAAAGGAAATTTCTCCGCCCAAGCTTTCTATCAATTGTTTTGTATGATAAAGCCCCACTCCTCGTCCTTCTCCTTTTGTAGAAAAACCGTTTTCAAATATTTTTTCTTTATTTTCTTTTGGAATTCCCGGACCAGTGTCCTTTACCATAATCAAAAGAGAAGCAGGTTTTGTCATTACAGTAAAGACAAGTTCATTCTGCTTATTTTTATTTTCTTTACTATGCTGCATCTGGTTCATTGAATCAAGAGCATTGTCAATTAAATTTCCTGTGATTGTAACAAGAGCTTCGGAAGGAATCTCAATGTCCTTTGAAGAAAAATGCAGGTTTTCATCAAGAATAAATTTTACATTGCATTCCGATGCGCGGGCAATCTTTCCTATAAGCAGAGCCGCAAAGCTTGCATTATCGATTGCATTCATAACCCGACTGATTGTCTCTCTCTGGATAATAGAAATGTTTTCGATATAGGACTGGGCTTTTTCGTATTCACCTATTTGTATAAGCCCCAGAATAACATGCAGCTTATTTGTAAAGTCATGGTTGTTTGCCCGCATGGAATCTACAAGAAATTTTGTTCCTTCAAGATCTTCGGCAAACTCTAAAAACTGTTTTTTAATTTTTTTAGAAAGAGTTACGCTTATTGCAAGCTCAATCAAAATTGCGGCAATTGTAACTACCAGAAAAAGCAGAACGGTTCGGATTGTAACACTACGCATAGAAGTACGCAGCTTGATTATCATAATAAAACCCAGGTAATTTCCATCATCATCATAAATTGCAGAATAAGTACGACGCTGGGGACCCGAAGGACCGGTACTGTTTTCGGTTAGAAAATCAGAAGACATTGTGGCAAAATCCGGATGACTTCCATCAAATTGAGTATCAATCAAATCGTGGTGGGCGTGATAAACCCGGTTATTATTTTTATCTACAATCGAAATTACATCAATATCGGGAAGGTCGCGAACCACGCTGTCCATGTATTCTGTTAGTTGAGCCTTACTCATGTTTCTGGCAAACTTATAAAGACGGGTCACCAGTTCCGAAGTATCCTGCAGAGCCTGATTAAAAGCCTTATCGTTAGAAGAAATATTTATGAACATCCCGCCAAGAGTAAGCAGAATTGTTATGCCAATAATCAAAGTAAGTTGGTTTCTTTTAATTTCTTTTCGTAGTGCAGTCAGAGATTTTCGGCTTAAGGTAGTTTTCATATTATTACTATAATATAAATTTTGATTTTCCGCACCTTTTGAAAGTAAAAAAAAATTTTCCAGAAAAAGAATTTTTAATACTTTCAAAAAATTGTATGTTTTTTATTTTGCGCTATGATAAAGACATCTTAGAAAAAAGGAAATACAAATGGAGTTTGGACATTTTTTTGAAGCATTCATGTTAATATGTTTTGGTTTTTCCTGGCCTTTAAATGTAATAAAAGCCTACAAAGCCGGAACAACAAAAGGAACAAGCCTGGCCTTTATTTTCCTGATTATTGCAGGATACCTGGCCGGTATTGCAGCAAAGTTTATAAATCATCAGCTAAATTATGTGCTTGTGGTTTATTTTATGAATCTTGCAATCGTGATGATGAATGTAGTGGTTTACATCAGAAATAAAAGGCTGGATAAAAAGGCTGCCCAAAATGCAATAGCAAGAGTGACAGCAGAAACAGATAGTAATATAAAAAAGGAGGAAAATATGAACTATACTTATTCATTAGATGAACTGATTAATCCAAAAGGAAAGAGCAGCAGAGAAGAAAAACATGCAGTTATTCTGCTTGGAAACGGACTTGATAAAAAGATTCCTGTTATGAGTCTTGGAAAAGAATTTAAGTTCAATTTTCCAATTTATAACAAGAGCCTTGAAGAAGGTTCGTTAGATCAGACTAACAGATATTTTGAAGAGGAGCTGTCGGCTCTTGCTCCGGAAGGAATTATTCTTCACCTTGGAGAAAAGGATATAAACCTTTGCATGAATAACAGCGAACTTTTTGATACAAGTTATATGGACCTTATTCAGAAAATCAGGGCAAGCAACAAAAAATGCCGCATAGCACTTGTTACTCTTGCTAACCCACAGGACAGTAAATCTGTAAGCATTGTAAACCGCCATATAAAGGCTCTTGCTCAGGCTAACAACTGTTCTTTTGTAAATCTTGATAATGTTGCCCTCTGGAATCCGGTTGCAACAAAAGCAGCAATTGAGTTTGCCCACAACATGGGCTTGAATACCCGTAAGCCTTTGGGTGATGTTGCCGAAATCCTCTTTAGCTATGAATACAATATGCTGAACGAAGATACAAGCGTAACACATCTGGTTGGATAGGGATTGCTTCGTCTGCGGCTCGTATTGACATGGGCGGCGGCTGGCAAAGGCTGGGGCGGCTGGTAATGACATCCCGCCACTTGAAATAACTTTCATTCTAAATTATCTTAAACACAAGGAAGGTAATTAGAATGAAAGAATACATCAAGGGTGCAAATCCATATATGCCGCTTTGGGAGCATGTTCCGGACGGAGAACCACGCGTTTTTGAATATAATGGCGAAAAGCGCGTTTATCTTTACGGCTCCCATGACACTGTAAAAACAGAATACTGCGGACCGGATCAGGTTGTATGGTCTGCACCTGTTGATGATTTGACAAACTGGAAATGCCATGGGGTCTGCTACACCGCAACCGATGGCGGAATCCTTTATGCACCGGATGTAGTTCAAAAGGGCGACACTTTTTATATGTATGCCGCCGAAGCCAAAGGCTCCCGCATCATGCTTGCAACGAGTAAAAATCCTGCAGGCCCTTTTACAAATCCAGTAAAAACAGAGCTTGGTTTTGACCCGGGCATTTTAGTAGACGATGATGGCCGCGTTTATGCCTTCTGGGGCTTTTGCAAACAGTATTGTGCCGAGCTCAACGAGGACATGGCCACAATCAAAAAAGAGACTCTGCGCGAAAATGTAATCAAACACAGTATTACCCCGTGGTCTCCGGATGACGGCATGGACGACGAAAATGACGCCTTCTTTGAAGCTTCTTCTCCACGCAAGCTTTTTGGAAAATATGTTTTTGTTTATTCAAAACGCTACTATACTCACCGCCCGCAGTACGGAGTTTACGAAGACTGTAACGGCTTTTTGTCCTTCAAATATTGCGACACTCCTCTTGGCGACTACAAGATGGGCGGAGACATAAGCTTTAACGGCGGCGAAATTCTTCCCGGCCCGGATGGTAAAAACCAGATGTCTTACCGCTGGGGCAACAACCACGGAAGCCTTATGCAGGTAAATGATCAATGGTATATTTTTTATCACCGCCAGATTGGTACAGACGAGTTTGCCCGTCAGGCCATGATTGAACCGGTTGATGTTGCCATGGATAAAAAGGGCCGCATTTTTATCGGTAAGATAACCTACAAGTATGGAGAACCGGTAAGCAGTGAGCCTGTAGAAATGACAAGTCAGGGTGCCCAGGTAAACGGTCTTGATGCCCGAAAAATTATTTCTGCCGGTTATGCAGTTCACATTTATGGTGGAGCCAAAGGCGGTTACAATGGTGGGGCAGGTGGCGCTTACATCAAACCGGTTTACGAAAAAGATGATAATATCAGCTCGCCAATCGTAGACATTACAAGCAATCTTACAGTTGGCTTCCGCTATCTTCAGTTTGGCTGCAAGTCTCCAAAAAGTGTAACTGCAAATATCACAGCCCTGCAGGATTTGACCCTAAAGGTTAGAGTAGATGATTACAAGGGAAAAGAAATTGCCTGTTTTGATATGAAAAAAGGAGACAAAACTGCAGTTGCCAACTTGTCTGCCAGCGTAATCGGCAAGCGTGCAATCTACTTTGAATTCCTTTCTTCAAACAGCGGAGTAATTGCAGAATTTGATTCTTTTACTTTCGATTAAACTGTAATCAATTTGTAAAAACTGTATGCACCGGAGATGCAAGTCTTGCAGATTCGGTGTTTTTTATTCCCATAAACTCAATACGAACTTCTTTATTTCTGGCCAGACTATCCGGAAGTTCAAAATCCAGAGTGTATTTTTCGTCTTCTCCCTTATAGTCCAGAGTGATGGCCGCAATTTTATTTACACCGCTTGTGATGCAGATTGTTTTGCCGTTGTCTTCTTTTAGGAAGGTGCAGACAAGATAATTCTTTTTGCCTGGCTGAAGCTTGAACATATAGCTGAAGGCGCCGCCGGCTTTTGCGTAACGGGTAAGTTCGTTAGGGTCGCCTACTGATCCGGCTCCTTTTTCCTGCATAAACGGCCAGGTGGTGGCATTGCCTTCTGTCTGAGTTCCGTAGCCAATTCCAATACCCTCTATGTACATTACTCGTTCGCCCTTTGAGTTTGTAGAAAAGGCCTGGTGTTCAAGCGACTGCTCAAGCTTGTTGGCAAAAATCCAGTAGATGCCGTAGCGCTGATTATTGATGAGGTAGTATGGAGAAAAGAGGAAGTCGCCGGATGTTTTGCCATCGTCTCCCCAGGAAGTTCCCTTGAGTACAAAGTCCAGGGTACCGGGTTTGCGTTCAAAATGAGAATTGATGTTGGCAAGAAAGTCCTGCACGCTGCTGTCTTTTACAAGTACTGTTTCTCCGGGCAGCAGAGGAAGGTTGCTGGTACCTCCGTAGTTACCGGTAAGTTCATAAAGGTCTCCGCCTACCAGTTTGTTGGCACTTACATCACACTGAACACCAACCTGGCGCAAAGTCATTTTATCATCGCGACCAAGCTCTGCGGCAAGAACGACAGGACCGTATTTAAAAGCAACTGCCCGTCCATTGTTGTCCGGAAGCGGGAAGACCTGAATATTCATATTAAACTTTATGCGGATTTTGTCTCCGGTCTGCCAGCTGCGTTTTATAAGGATATAGCCGGTATCATCAAAAACTGCCTGGTCAGCGGGTTTTTCGTTGATAAAAAGGTCTGCTTTTGCGTAGTTCCAATCAGGACTACGCACTGCAAGTATAATTTCACCGGCATTCTTGCATTCTTTTACGGTGAATTCTGTAAAATCTGTCGTAGGCAGGTTAGTTTTCTGCTCAAGAACAAGTCCTTTTTCCTTCCAGTTGATTTGTGAACTTACAAACTGATTTACAACCAGAGTATTGCTGTCGTGAAAATAAATGCTGTCGCCAAGCTTGGTAAAATTTTCTAAGCCGGTTCCGGTACAGCACCAGAAATAGTTTTTGTCTACATCGGGATTGCAGTAGGTTTTAAAACAGCCCGTTGCCATCGGCTGAAAGTAGAGAGTCATTCCTGTTTCTGCATTTACCGAAGCCAGAATGGCGTTTATAAAAGTGTTTTCGTAATAGTCTGCATACTGGCGTTCCCCTGTTGCCATAAAAAGCATGCGGCTAAGCTTGAGCATATTGTGAGTATTACAGGTTTCGCAGTTGGTGTTGCTGCGCTCCTTGTCCAGGATATTGTCTGCACCAAAGTGCTCGCACTCGCTGTTTCCGCCGGTGATGTAGCTGTGATTGTTTACAACGATTTTCCAGAAGGCTTTGGCGTAGTCGAGGTATACGTCATCTTCGTGGCCCTTCGACAGACTCAGGGACCCCACATTATCAAAGAGCCCTTCACCATTAAGCGTCATATACCTGTTCATAGCACCAACAAACTTTGGAATAGTTGTGTTGGCGTGACGGTTATTCAAAACATTGGCGTTAGGTCCTGCGGCGCGGACTTTTTCAAAAAGAGGAACTTCATCAAACTTGTGAGCGGCCTGCAAAATGTGGTCGCATGTTTCTTCGTCATATCCGGCAGCTCGGGCACATTTATACAACTCATAAAGACAGTCGTTCATTCCGCCATATTCTGTTGCAAGCACGCGGGCCTGGGTCTGGTCATCCCAGCGGCTTGTTCTTTTATAAATCCATTCGCAAAAGTTTACTCCAATTTCCAGAGCCTTTTTACTGCCACCGGATTTGTTTGCCTCAACTAACCCGTTCATGATTTTATGAACTGTATACCAGGGTACCCAGGTGTCTGCAGGATTGCCTTCTTCAAGCCGGTCAAACTGTCTTTCCGGTTTAGCAGGATCTTCCATTGTTGCACCAAAAATAAAGCCGGTTCCAAGTGCCTTCTGACATTCTTCAAGGCCGTCAATTATGTAATCAAAGCGGGCCTGCAGTGTCATGCCATCTGCCCCCTTGCATTCTCCATAACCACGGGCAAGAGCCTGACCAACTGCCGCAAGATAGTGTCCAAGAGTATGACCGCCGATTCGGGTATTTTCCCAGCCGCTGTAAGAAGAAGTGGCCTTTGTGTTAGGAAGCCCCGCCGTTACCCTGAAATTAAAGAGCAGCTTGTCGGGATTAAATGTATTCAGAAAATCTACATCCTTTTGGGTAACATCCAGCATAAAGGCATCGAGGATTTTTATATCTGCCGGAGCAAATTCCTGGAGGTTTGCAAAGTTGTTTTGTTTTATCTGAGGGTAATAGAGTGGTTGTATTGGCATCAAATTCTCCTTATTCTTCATCACTATGTAACAAGGCTGTCATCATTGCGTAAAAAAGCTTTCGTCATTGCGAGCGCAGCGAAGCAATCCACATAAAAACAGGCCTTGTCATACATGGATTGCCGCGTCGCTCCGCTCCTCGCAATGACGACCGCGGTCCCGGAGGCTCTCGAAGGGCTTTTGTTACAATTTTTCTGCAAAAGGTCCCGGAAGCACTCCGGAAGCTGCTCGTTTTTTACCAAAATAATCAGTATCAAAGGTAATCGGCGAGCCATCCGGGTTTTCGTATTTTTCTTCGGGCTCAAAGGCCATCATAAGGTCATCGGTGTGAAGGAGCTTACAGGCAGGAGCAACCCCGGATGCAGCCATAACATCATAAAGATTAGTCTTGAGCTTGCTCTGAACGCCATTCTCTTCTACAGCAAAGGTAACCTTCTCCCCGCCTTCAACAACTACGGCATCAGGTTCCTTTTCCTTGGACATAGGACGCGCACCATTCATATAAACATTTCCACCGGCCCAGACCGGCAGTTCAGAATAATACTTATCGGTTGTTGGAGCCCCCTGTCCGCAGTAGCCATCAAACTGGGCATTCCATGTTTCAAAGTTCGGAAACTTATCCCAGACAAAGGTTCCAGCAATAATGTTTCCGTCATCCCAGTCATTTTTGTTTGCAAGATTGTTTTCCATGCCCTGCTTAAGAGCCGGCCTCATTTCCTGCTGAACAAATATGTTATTATAAATCTTGCAGTCGCCGTGAAGAATTGTCATAAAACCTGCAATCTCTGTCCTGTGAGGAACATGATAAGGTGTGTAGCGTGGAGATGGACGAGTTGGCGCACCATTATTTGTTCCAAGCCCAACCGCGCAAATACCACCGGCAATAATATTGTGAACAAGGGCAACACCCTGGGTAGCAAGCTTGAGTGCCCTGTCCGACAAAAAGATATTATTATCAACCAGAGTCGGTCCGTGCGAAACTTCAATAAATAAATCCTCTGCACAGCCTACCATGCTTTCGTCATTCTGATTATATTCCTTTGGCAGTGTGTTGTTGTAAAAAAGATTCTGAGTAACGCGGGTTCCCTGAGCCTGCCAGTCCAGCCACATTCCGCGGGTACAGTCGTGAATCACATTGCGGCGGTAGATGCAGTCAATGGCGGCATGCATTTTAATTCCGCCGATTTCGCAGCCGGCAAGATTCTGCTTGTTGTTTATGTGATGAATATGGCAGTCTTCTACCAGAGAAAAAACTCCGCCTAAGTGACCGACAATTCCTGTCTGACCGCAGTCGTGAATATTACAGCGGCGGATTATATGTGAACCAATCGTCTCCTTGCTCCAGCCTTCGCGTTGGGCCTGGCAGATACAGTCGCGCTCTGTCTGGGCTCCATCCTTGTATTTCCACTTGAGCCACTTGTTATCGTTTTGCGGCTGAAGATATTTACCAAGACTGATTCCGCTGCATTTTGCTTCAAAAACTTCGCAGTCTTCGATAATCCATCCCTTTGACCAGTGAGGACCAATCATTCCTTCCTGGTAAGCTGTTGGAGGTGCCCATTGAGTTGCAGCCTTAGAAACCTTAAAACCGCTCAAAGTAATATAGCCTCGGCCTTC
>JAEEGL012836000.1_pt1 | contig 13840 bp, 8 predicted proteins | sample 9134231 | NCBI WGS metagenome assembly JAEEGL01 (sample SAMN16246548, study PRJNA631951) | gut metagenome | biome: gut microbiome; feature: rumen; material: fiber-attached | host: Bos | place: Iran: Karaj | collected 2018-10
GGAAGGACGGTGATCCCGATGAAACTGCTGAAAGAGCTTGCCCTCGGCAATATCCAGCCGATGGTTCGGAATTTCAATAAAGACGGTGTTTACGCAAAACTGCTGGAAGAGGTAACAGCGCGTCAGGAGAGGCTGCTCGAAACCCTGTCCCCGGAGCAGAAAGCTCTATTCGACGAGGCATCCCAAGCCGAAATCGATCTCTCCATCGAGAACGACCATGACCTCTTCGTCAAAGGCTTCGTCCTCGGCGCGCAGATGATGCTCGAAATCCTGACGGCAGACCCGATGGAAGACGTGGTCAGATGAGTGGGGTCAGAGTCATTGGCCTGTACAAGACACGCTTGCTCGAGGCGCCCTGCCGTACAGACGCTTCTGACTGGGCATGACGGAAGTGGTACGAAGGTAAGACGGGGCTGCTATACCTGATGCGGAGCCGGACAGATCTATCGGCATTCCACATCTGCTTCAACCTACGCCACAAACGCTGGCTGACGTCAAGCCGGGGAACCTACGAAATCCGGGACATGAACAACTCTCTTTTCATCGACCGATACAGCGTCCTGTAATAGGGAGACGATACAGTACTTTGTTTCCGTCAACTAAATAAATCTTGTCATGCAGATTGACCGTTGAACAGCAGTGAGAAGGAATTAGCAGAAGTTTTTCTCCGACGTTTTCAGATCCCGTATAACTGTGGAGTTGGAAATGCTCCTCACTGGCAACAATCTCTACTGCTGTCCCATTCAAGGGTACAGGCATTCCCTGATCAATGCCGCAAGTTTTCACGCCCGCGTCCACGACAGTTAATCCTTCTCTTCGGCTCACAACAGAAGTCAAAAGGAACAGACTATTCACAAATGGTAATGACAATTTGCGGTAGACCGCATCCATAAACAGATAACTTCCTGCCTGTAATTCCGTGTACAAACCTTCTGTTGCCTTGATTTCTGCGGTTCCAGTACTGCCACCGGAAACGGTATGGACATCGATGCCTTCCTTTTCAAGGTATTTGAGCAGAGAACGCAGTTTCTCGTGGTTTTCAGCGGTCATTCTCTTTCGCAGCTTGCCGTCCTCCACATGGGAGACGTGTCCCGCATATGCCTGGATTCCGTCAAAGACAAGATTCCGACTATCCATAATCTGTTTTGTAAGAGTGAGAACCTCCTCTTGCGTGACGACACCGCACCGACCCATTCCGATATCGTATTCCACAAGGCAATGAAGGATTGTTCGGCTTGCCGAGGCGGCAGCTGACAGACGATCTATATTCTCTGCGTTGTCGACACAGACTGTCAGGCGGCAGTTCCCAGCTAAGTCTGCAAGCCTGTGGATTTTGACAGGATCCGAGATTTGATTTGCAATCAGGATATCCTCAATTCCCGCGTCGCACAGATCTTCTGCTTCTCCAAGTTTGGCACAGGTCATTCCGACTGCGCCGAGTTTCATTTGCCATGCGGCGAGAGCGGCGCACTTGTGGGATTTATAGTGCGGACGTAGCTTAAGGGAAGTACCTTCAAGAAGCTTACGCATTGCTTCCGCATTTGCTTTCAACAGATTGATGTCCAGTACCAGTGCAGGTGTGGACAGACCATCAATTGTCATATCAAAACCCATGCCGAGCGGTTTCGGTATTATCGAGAACTGAAACGGAATCCGCCTATTTTTCCGTTTCGTAGATTTATCTGATTGGCTGAACAGGAGTGTACGAACTAACACCCTCAGTCGGGTACCAAAGATTTCTTTCAATCTTGAGGCAACCTGCTCACGTCATTCAGTCCGAGACAAACGCTTACTTAATCAGTGTGTTGATAGAGCACGTCCTGTACAATCCGCTCTTAGGACGTTGCTGCTTTGATCCTGTTGATCTCCGTATAAATAGCATTTACCACTATAGAAGAGATTATCGTATAAATCATCCTCTTGAATGTGGATTAAGTAATATGTTTGCACTCTAAGATCACTATTTAATCCTCATGGTCTTTACACTCCCAAAAAGCATGTGATCTTCGATATTCCATAGGAGTCATGTCGTATCTCTGCTTGAACTCCCGATATAAGCTTTTTATCGAACAAAACCCCGAAGCGGTCATGATCATGCTCCCGGACATTTCCGTAGTGCTCAATAGATGTGCCGCTATTTGACAGCGTTTGTCCATCATTGCTTGCCGGAATGGTTTACCATACCGTTTCCGAGCAATTCTATCTACCTGTCTTGAACTGATATTCAGCGCTTCGGCGATCCTCTGTGCATTCCAGACTTCTTTGAAACGGCCTTCTATGATTTCATCCATTTTCATAAAACGATGTAATTCGCCAGGAACGGGAGGCCGATCTGGGGAAATCGGGGTATGTATCTGTATACTGGTATCAGCCATTTTCAGCAGGAGGGAAATCAGAAGAAGAGGCGGTAGGAATGTATTCTCTTTTCGGAATTCTCCTTCGATCCGCTGAATATCCGCCGCAAGATCCTGGACACCGCGGATAGTCAGAATATAGTCCCCATCAAAAAAGATCCGAAGATTTCGATAAAGTCCGCCGCAATCTCGGATATTTCTACGTGTACCAGAGAAGCTGACAGTGTACCATTCCGTCTGCCGTTTCGTTGTTTGTTTTTGGTGTAAGACTCCCGGAAGGATCACAGCGGCTTCTCCGTCATGAAGTTCAAGCAACCCAGTCTCCGTCATCAGCGGAACCATACCGGAAACACAGACAAACATTTCCGAAAACTCATGTCTATGAAGACCATGGTTTTCACTGTTATTTGAGGGGGGACCAAGAAGGTCCTCAATTAAGAGGCGAAAGTCAACGTCTTCCACATGTAGCCTGTATTCTATCGAAGTCGTGAACTGGGTGGGAGTGGTCACGTGATCACCACCTTTCATGACAGATTATAATGCAATCTGGCCGAGTTGTCAAGCTCATCCTTTCCCTTTTCAGACAGACCTCTGCAAAGTCGTCCGAAAAAGGCCTTTACAGAGGGGGAGAACCCGGTTATAATAATACCAAAAAGATCATCTGGAAAGCAGGCATTGATTATGTATGCGTAGTTTACCTTGCTTTTTGGATCCCATTGTACTACAAAGCCAAATTAAATGAAAGACCGTCAGCTTTATATGCCCGCCGGTGCTTTCCTCAGAAAGGAAGAATGTCTAATTATGACCCAAAAGTGTGGAAGACAGGTTTATAGAATTCCTACATCTGATAAGAATAGGCGGAATTCGGAAGGCGCATTTGTTCGGTTAAAAAATGGCGCAATTCTGTTTGCATATTCGAGATTCGGTTTCAGTTCAGAAGACGATGGTTCGTCCGATATATATGGTATTACCTCTTATGATGACGGCGATACATGGGGAAATAATCATCTGATTTTGACTCCGGACGGTAATTCTGATAATATAATGTGTCCGTCCTTCATCCGAATGCAAAACGGTGATCTCGGGATGATTTATGTACAAAAGTGCAGAGGGATCATCGAAGATGTTATCCGTATCGTCCGCTCGTCGAATGAAGGGGAAACGTGGTCTGATCCTATCGATTGCACACCGGAACATAATTACTTTGTTTTTGAAAATGGCCATGCAATACGACAGCACAACGGACGAATATTGATCCCGATGTCATATCATAGACTGGATGATCAGCCTCTCGACGGATATAATTATATTACATTACCCTTTTCAAAAGGATATCTTTCCTCTTCGGGTGAGATGGCCTTTACGGTTTCTGATGATGACGGTGTCACTTGGAGTATGCTTCCTGCCCGTGTCAGGAGTCCGTTTTCGCCTACTGTTTCGCCAAGCGGATTACAGGAAACTACAGTATATGAAGAAATGAACGGCAGACTACGCGCCTTTGCTAGAACCGATCTGGGATTTCAATTTGAAAGCATTTCAGATGATAACGGTAAAACATGGTCTGACGCTATGCCTAATCGTTTCTTTTCCTCTCCTCTTTCTCCAATGCTGATTAAACGTGTATCGAACCTTACGCTCGCTGTTTTCAATCCGATACCAAACTATCTCGGAAGAGAGATATCACACAATCAGGGAAGGACTCCGTTGGTCTGCGCTGTCAGCCATAATGATGGCAAATCCATTGATTCTGTTTTTATGATTGACGATTCAGACCGTCCGCTTTGTTATCCGGATATTTTTGATGGCGGAGATTTCGTATTGATTGGTTACGCTGATATAAACGACAGTGTTATCCACAAGATTATGCTTTCAGAACTAACATAATAGGAGGTATATTTATATGCCAGATTTCATTCAACCAGAAAAGAAATCTTCCGTTATCCTCTGGAAAGAGCATAAGATCCGTCAGTATAATGGTCCATATGAACAGATCGAACTGAATGCCGAAAAACAAGTTCCATCTATAAATTGTGGATATTCCGATTATCTTGCTCCTATTATGGTGTATATGCCGGACAAGGATCGACTGCTTATCGTAACTCATGTAAACGATCTTGTCAACCCGATCTATCGGACGATTCACACAGAAGAGCCGCTTACGCCGGTCTGGCAGAAGCGTGTTGAAGATGCTACATTTATTATGATAAGCGATGATCATGGGAAATCATGGCGGTATGGCATTCCGTTTACAGATGATACGGGATTCCCGATTTTGAATGAACACTGCGCAGATATCGTTTATTTAGGAAAAGGTGTTTTGCTTCTGATTGCTTCTGCTCTTTATGAAAACACTGCCCTTGCTCCGTCCTCACAAAAAAGTCCGTATGTATTCCGCAGTGAAGATTGGGGAGATACATGGAAACTTGAGGATTATCTGTTTCCCAACAAAATCGAAAAGGGTGTGTTTTACGGTTGGGGCTCACTGTATATTGATCCTCTGTACAGCACAGACACCAGCAGAATTATGATACACTCCGGATATTCGCCTAATTCTTTCACAAAAAGTAATTCTTCCGGTCTTCGTTACAGTTTCGATGATGGAAAAACTTGGACAAACATAGTTTTCCCTTCAAACTGGCAGGGAGCTAATGAGGTTAAGATAATCCGCGCACAGAATGGTGATCTTGTTGCGGCGATACGTTATTGGGACACTTCCACTCCTTATACGGCATGGGGAATAGATCATTACTGTGGTCTGAAAACAAGTTACTCCACTGACAATGGTCAGAAATGGTCAGAACCTCAGATACTTTTCGATTTCGGTCGGCATCAACCGACTATGGTAAATATGCCGAACGGTGACATCGTGATGACATATATAGTCCGTGCGGGATATCCGCGTGACGAATATGATCATATTCAAGCGGGCATGGAAGCTGTTGTTAGTCATGATTTTGGCCGGACATGGGATCTCGATCATCGATATATACTGGATGATTGGGCAGGCAACAGTAAACGCCGTCCCGTTGAATTCCTCAATGCTGGACAAAATGCTTCAACCGTTCTTCTTCCAGACATGTCCCTTTTAACGGTATGTACTTCCGGCGTCAACAGTCAACCTGAAAAAAATAAAACTTTTGATTTCCACGAGCATCAGTTTAACGAACTACATCTGGTTCATTGGCGGTTAAATGAAGGGAGTGTCAACAACTGTCATGAAATCAGCGATTCTGCACCTCACTCTGACCTGCGAAATAAACTGTGCAACCATGCATCTCCTGACCGAAATCTTTCAGCATGGATGAAGCACAATCGTAACATTGCGTTAGCCGATCTGGGAGTAACTGTACATGGATCTGACGCCGATCAAGATTTAAGTATTATGCTCGACGATCGCTGTTCAAGGCGTACCGTGAAATTCAACACTTGCCCTGCATGGTTTGAATTATCATTTCCGGAAGAGAAAATGATAAACGGTGTAGTTCTATACCCCGGTTCTTCTCTAGTTGATTGGGGTTCTGGTTTGGACATGATACCAACGGAATACACTATTAGGTATGCCGGAGAAAACGGTGAATGGTTTTTACTTGCGAAATCTAAAGATGATATAAAATGCGTCAACTCACCTCCGTTCTTTGTCTCGCCAGAAGATTATCTACACAAATATGAATTTGCACCTGTAAAAATCAAAAAACTGCGTATTGACATAACGAAAACTACTGATCCAGGATTTGCTAATCACTTACCAGCATCCGTATTGCTTCCGATGAACAAACGAAGAACTGCCATAAGGATGATTGAGGTACTTGAATTCAGAGAATGATTATGTGGCAGGAAACAGTTTACCAATTCAGCTTTATAAATGGAAACGGAAACAAACTTCAGCACTAATTTGTTTTTTCGATTCAAATCAAATCACCCGGGGAGGCTTTGTGATTATTATATGGCTGTTCATATATATTCTGCAATAGGGCTTTATAATCATGAGGACTCATGCATCAATTTCAAGAATATACATCCTTGAGACCACATATTCCTGAAGAGTAGAGAGAATGAGGATGTATTAGATAAACAAAATAACAATTATTATATTTAGGAGGAATACCTATGAAAAACATTAGAATTGTCGCTATGCTTCTCTCCATGTTTCTTCTTCTTGCTTCATGTGGTGAACCAACACCTGTAGAAACTGATCACGGACTTCAGGAAACGGAATCGATCATTGTTGAAACTGAAACTAAATCACCATTAGACGCACTATCTGGAAAAAATTATGAAGGCCATGACTTCAGAATTGTCTATATCGGATACATTGAGAATTATGATAAATACATAGACTGCGAAGAATTTACTGGTGATTTGTTGAATGATACTTCTTATGAACGTTACAATAAAGTACAGGACTTGCTCAATGTTTCGTTTTCATACCATCCATTGGAGCCAACAAATAAAGGAACGGACTACACAATTGTCGGAAGGATTAACAATCTAGTGGCAGCAGATGATGATGCTTATGATTATCTCCAATTTTGGAGCGCTAACGATAACTGTGCGGTAGCAATCAAGGCTGGTTCTTTGGTGAATCTGTATGATGTTCCTTGCCTAAACTTAGATGCAAAATACTATTATCCTGCATCAAACGAAGCGATGACAATCAACAACAAGCTGTATTTTGGTTTTTCCAGCTATAATAATGCCGGAGGAGCACCTACATTAATGGTGTTTAACAAAAACCTGATGACCGATCTTGGCTTAGAAATGCCTTACAACACAATTATGGAAGGGAACTGGACATTCGATACTTTTCTCGGCATGATCAAGGATACATCAGCTGATTTAGACGGGAATGGCAAAATGGATGGTAAAGACCGTTGGGGATACGCGAATATCGGTGGCCTGACAAATTATTTGTGTTACGGGTTTAATATTTCCGTTTTGAAAAGAGATGAAAAAGGTTCATATATTCTTGCTCTTCGAGATGAACAATTGATCAATGCTTTTCAGAAGATTATAGAATTCCGTTCTAACAACAAAGACTCCTTAAACGATACTAACGGATACTTCAAAGAAGGAAGGGCCCTGTTTAGCACAACAGGCGGTGGCGGGCTCGATTTGTCCGATCTCAGGACTATCGATTCATTTGATTTCGGAGTCGCTCCATATCCAAAGTGGGATGAGAACCAAAAGAATTATTATAGTTATCAAGGGCTTGACCAATTCGGAATTCCTGTAACGGAACGGAATATGGAGATGACCGGCGCGGTATCTGAAGCACTAGCGATTTATTCCTATGAAATGATGACCCCAGCTTTTATTGATATCTACCTGGAATATAAAATTATGCGTGATAAAGAGTCTACGGAGATTCTTCAAATGATGATGCAGTCTGTAGTTGCTGATGTGATCCGCTACTTTGATTTTACTGATAATGAAATCAAGCCTGTATGGCTGCTAAATAAGATGGATGACTCTGGAACAGTTGTTTCCGTTATCGCACAAATAGAAAACAGTGCGGCAGCAAAAGCGGAAGAATTCTTCGCTATGTTCTTCGATAATTGATTCCGTACCACGTACATAACTCTATCAAAGAGGACTGAGACGATTCTCTATATACAAATTACCACAGATGAAAGGCAAACACGATGCATATGACGATGTACGGTTAGATATTGATTGCTGCAGGTTTCTTTCATGTTTTCAATAAATTGTCACATAATGATGTTTGCATATCGAAATCCACGCAAAGGAATGGATAATTATTTACCCAAAACAAAAGGTATTCTAATATGAAAACGGAAGTCATGTTCTTTTTCGACACGGAAGATTTTACCTCCGAAAGCTGCGCTGATTCAGTTAAGCAGCTGATCAACATCCTCGAGGAAGAGAGCATTACCGGCCATTTTGCGGTCGTTGGCCTGTTTGCCGAACAGCTGACAAACTGGGGGCGGGAGGATGTCAAAGAAGCACTGAAACGGCATGTCATTGGGACACACACTTATGGGCATACTATGCACCCGATCATTGCAGAGGAAAGTGAAGGAGCGGACTATCTATTGGCAAGAACCCGCGTGCTGGCTACGGAAATAAAAGCAGCGGAGCTTCTGAAAACACATCTCGGAGTTGAACGGCCTATGTTTGCGGTGCCTCCTGGAAACAGTGTATCCTATGTCGGAATGTACTGTTATCATGAGATGGGTATTCCGTTTTATTGTGATGCTCCAATCTATGATGACGTGAACACATTGCTTGATTACTGCTCCATGACTTGTATCCGGTATTCTACCAGCTTTGAATACTCTTTTCAGAGAGAATACCGTGGAGAAAATCCCAAAACCTACAACGAAGTGCTTGATGAAATGCAGGGACATAAAAGAATTATCATGTATCTGCACCCAAATATGTGCGTAAAAACTGAATTCTGGGATATTCTGAATTACGCTCATGAAAATATCTCCGAATACGGAAACTGGATCCAAGCTAAGGATCGTCCGATGCGTGATATAATCGACTACTGGCATCATATCCGCATGATGATCCGTGCTATAAAAGCTGATGAACGGTTTGAAATCATCACTTTGCATGATCTTCTGAAAAAACGCGATGCGCTTCTGCCGAAACCGATCAAACGCGATGATATTCCGCGCTTGCTTACCGTTCTGGAAAAACAGTTTGCGCCAGTCAGAGAAGAATCGTACTGTGTATCAGATCTGTTTTATGCGGCGGCGGCTTTTTTACGGGGGGAAAAGGAGTATATTCCCGGGACGGTGAAAGGATTCCTGTACCCTCCGCAGGGCGTTGGCGAAAGTACGAACCTGACAAAAGCCAATCTGGTGGACGCGGCTAAAACAATAGTGACCGGCGAGTTCGTACCGGAAACCATCCGCGTAGGAGAATGCTGCATCGGACCGGCTGATTTCCTATTCGCCGCAATGAAGGTTCTTGCTTATGACATTGACAATGTTGCCGCGGATCCGCGTACTCAGTCTGTTGATATGTCGGAGTTTCCGAATCTTCAGGAATTTGATCTTGGAAACGGCAGCTGGATGCACAGCTATGATTTCAAGGATGAGTATGTATCCTCCAGACTGAAGCTGCAATCCTGGACTTTACGGTATTACGACTGTCTCTGATCGCTTGTGCATAAAAAAGTCGCTTTTTTTCTGCATAAACAATTAAATTATTGTGCGATGCGGTATAGGTAATTATGGAAAATATTTATCAGAATATAAAATCCTCACCGGAAGAAAGAGCCGCAGATCTTTTGTCCCTCATGAGTATAGAAGAAAAAACAGCGCAGATGTCAATGAGCGGTTTTTTCGATAATGTCCTTTATATGCTGGACAGCGGGACATATCCGAAATGCGGTGTCTCATCAACATATATTTATGATTCGATATCTCCGCGAGATTATAACCGCGCACAAAGATACCAAATCGAACACACACGGCTCGGTATCCCGTTCATGATGCACGGTGAATCAATTCACGGTTTAATGTTTACAGGGGCAACTGTTTTCCCTCAAGCCATCGCGCTTGGATCCACATTCGACCCTGAGTTGATTCGTGATATCGCGGATGTAATTGGAAAGGAAGCTAAAGCTGTTGGTATCTGTCAGACATACGCGCCAAATCTGGATATTTCAAGAGATCCCCGATGGGGAAGAACCGAAGAAAACTACGGCGAGGATCCGTATCTGACATCCAAATTAGGAGTTGCATACATTCAAGCGTTTCAGTCTCATGGCCTTGCTTCTTCTCCAAAGCATTATCTCGCGCACGGGTCTCCAGAGGGAGGCGTGAACTCTGCACCGTCACATGTTGGTGAACGGGAAGTGCGAGAGGTCATGCTGGAACCATTCCGGGCCGCTGTTCAGGAAGGTCATTGTATGTCTCTGATGCCCGCTTATAGCGAAATTGATGGGGTTCCGCTTCACGGATCTGATTTCTGGCTCAATACCGTTTTACGCGGTGAACTCGGCTTTGACGGATATACGGTTTCCGATCATGGCGCAATTCAGCTTTTGATTGATGAGCATCATGTCGCGGACAGCGCAAAGTCCGCTGGGATCCGCGCACTACGATCCGGGATCGACCTTGAAGCCCCGATACCTTTTGGATATGGAAATGTGCTTCGAGAGGCTCTCGATCTCGGAGAAATAAGCGAATCGGAGCTGGATCGTGCTGTTTACCGTATTTTACTTACCAAATTCCGGCTCGGTCTGTTTGAGAATCCATATATAGACGAAAATGCGCATGAAGTACTGCATTCAGAACATGCAGTTTCTCTTACACGTCAGGCAGCCCAGGAATCGGCCGTTCTACTGAAAAACAACGGTATTTTACCCCTGCCTGCCGACATCGGGCAAATCGCCGTCGTCGGACCCAATGCGGCTTTTCCGCAGCTCGGTGATTATTCCACCTGTGGTGCAACACAGTACAGTGTCAGTGTTCTGGAAGGATTGCGTACCCATCTCGGATCTGAACGCGTTTTGTACGAAAAAGGCTGTCACATTGCAAAAGAAGCAGATCTCGAATCGGCAGTACGGACAGCTTCAGAAGCAAATGCGGTTGTCGTCGTTCTTGGGGACAACTCATGCAGTTTTGGCGGAAAGAAATGGGGAGATGAAGGCGGCGATGTTGTTACCTGCGGCGAGAATTTTGACTCATGCACATTAGAACTTCCCGCTGTACAGAAAAAGTTGCTCCGTGAGATAAAAAATACAGGGAAGCCAGTGATCCTGGTACTTGTAACCGGAAGGCCATATTGTATAGCAGAGGAATGCAGCCTCGCAGATGCGGTCTTTCAAACCTGGTATCCAGGCGAGCAGGGCGGGCATGCGTTGTGTGATCTGCTGTTTGGAGATGTCAATCCATCGGGAAAGCTGCCGATTTCGTTCCCGAAGTCTGTGGGGCAGCTGCCGTGTTATTATAATTACAAACCGACATCCCGCAACGTTTATCAGACACCGGATTTACCATCCACTCCGATAGATCGCCTGCACGAGAATCCTGCGGCTCTGTTTCCTTTCGGTTATGGGCTGTCATATACAAAGTTTGAGTACAGGGATCTGAAAGTATGCGGAGATACTGTCTCGGTGACGGTTGAGAATACTGGAAACCGTGCCGGGAAGGAGGTCGTACAGTTTTATATGACGCAGCACACCTGTCCTGTCACACCTTTCGTCAGACGGCTTGTTGGGTTTGAGAAGATTCTGTTGAAGCCGGGTGAAATCTCCGTTGTAACTGTTCATCTGGATGATGACAGTTTCAGTTATATAGGCCTCTCGATGAAAAAAGAAGTTGGATCTGGTCGATTCACTATATCGGTGGGTGGTCTCTGTGTTGAGATACATCGGTGATTCTTCAAAATCAGAAAAGGATTTACCACGAATGAACGCATGAAAACATGAACAAACAGTTCTATAAAGACAACGCGCCGCTTCTCTGCATCATGGCGGTCACAGCGGCAGGTATCACCATTGCGGGGTTTCTGTTCCATCAGTCGTTTTTCAGAATTCTACCGCTGTATATCTCCCTTATTATCGCTCTTCTGCAATCTCGCATGATACGGTACGCTAGTTTAATTGGCGGTATCAACTCCATCCTGTATGCGCTTGTTTACGCTCACTATCCGCTTACGCATTATGCGTTTCCTGCCCCATACAGATCGTCACTTTCATCCGTTGGAGTCAAAAGCCCTGGGGTCAGTCGACTGTTTTCCGCAAGTTGACGGCTAAACAGAGGATCGTCACAGCAACAATCTTTGCCGGGCTGCTCATGGGGCTCGGACTGCTCCTGCCGTTGTTCGGCGGTGAGCATTCCTTTCTAGACAGCGCAGTCACGCTGCTTGGGATTTTCAATTCCTTCCTCACTATGCTTGCATATATGGAATACGCCTCATTGATGGTGATCAGCAATCTGGTTTCAGCGGCTCTGTATATCTCCATGCTCAGCGAACATCCGGAACAGGCGACATATCTGATTTATACCCTTTACTCCCTAACCTGTTGTATCATCGCCTTTTTCCGCATCAGGAAGCTGTACGCGGAACAGCAAAAAGCGGGAGGAGACAACCTGGACTAAACAGATCACGGAACAGACTGAATTCCTCTGTGTGGCGTTTCCGCGCGTTCCGGCGGGCGCGTGGTGCAGCCAGGGTAACGGGATCCCTCCCACCTCACCCCCCGCCCACAACGCCGCTGTGCGCGCACATGGAGCCGGATCCGCCGCAGGTGTTTCCTCCTCAATCCGACCCGTTCCTCCCTTTCCGTTTCCAAACCCGTCCGTGATTCCATCTTGTCTCATCTTGGAGAGACGGAATGAACAATTGAGTTGCGTATAACTATTCGAGACAATAGAAATGCAAATCTTTTCGTCCGATCCTCTTGACATGCGGTCGGATCTGTGTTAAAATACCAATACGGTACATATAGACCGAATTCGGTATGAAAGACGTGAATACTGCATGCAGAACGAAAACCCGAACACAAAAAACAAGACTCTCCTCGACCAAACGACGCCGATCACGATGGAGGATCTGAAGCGACAATTCCAGACGAACGATTTCTCCGCCGCCGTTTCCGGTTTAAACGCCTCACGCCTGCCGCCAGAAAAGGAAAAACTGTATGTACGCGCCAAGAGGATTTTCTCCGAGACATGGGAAAGAGAGGTGAAAAAGCTCGGCGGAAAAAACGGCAAAAACCGCGGAGCAGACTACCCGCTCAAGGTACTCGAGGAATCGGAATCCGATCTCGTAGCCGGGACGGTCTTACAGATCATGGAGAACCCCGAACTCAAAGACAAGTACATGGACGCCGGAACGAAGGCGATGATGTCTCGGGCGGACGAGGTCGCGGAAGAATACAAAGGGCGGGAAAACGAACCCGGCGTCGCCGCGAAGATCATGGATCGCCTCGCTGATAAATTCCTCTCTCACATGATGGGACTGCTCCTGAAAGCGCAGAGTGTCCCGGAGATCCTCGGGATAATCAAACAGATTCCCGCGCACGAAGATTTCAGCGAGAGCGTAAAAGACAACCGCGACAAGATCGACTTCGAACGGAAGTGGGATCATACGCGGACGAAGACGGGCGCGATGCTGTCGCTGGACGAGTTGAAAGAACAAGAGGCGTCCGGACAGACGGACATACCCTCCGGGGAAATGTCTCTGCCGGGGGACGACGCAGAAACAATCATCCGTCTCTTCGCGGACACGCTCGACGGCAAGGACAGAGAGATCTTCCTTCTGAGAGCAAGCGGGAAAGACCAAAAGGAGATCGCCGAACGTCTCGGATACAAATCCCAGGGCGCGGTGTCGAAGCGTCTGAGCAAGCTCGAAGAAAAGTTCCGAAAATTCCTCCGCGATCGGTCATAAAAAATTCACAAAAAAATTTTGCCGCCGACGGAATAAAACGCGTTTCTTCTGTCGGGGTATATATAGAGGGATCTCCTCAAAATCAAAAATCGGAATATAGATACTGCTCCCAC
>JAEEGL013171631.1_pt1 | contig 13840 bp, 10 predicted proteins | sample 9134231 | NCBI WGS metagenome assembly JAEEGL01 (sample SAMN16246548, study PRJNA631951) | gut metagenome | biome: gut microbiome; feature: rumen; material: fiber-attached | host: Bos | place: Iran: Karaj | collected 2018-10
CTTTTTTATATTTTTGTACTTCTCTATTCCATGCACTTTCATAATCATAATTATCTACAAAGCATTCTGATAATATTTTATGATATATATTACCTATAATAGTTTCAAATGTTTGTTCATACTTATTTAGTTTTAAAACATTTGATAAATAGTATCTAAAAGCACATTGATAATATGAATTAATACTAGTATAAGAAAGTGTTAATGAATCATTTAAATATTTATTTAATTCTTTTTTATTTATTTCTTTATATTTATTATCATATTTTAAATATTCATAATCTTTATAATGATTATTTAATATACTATATTCTTCACTTACACTACCAAATTTTCTATTATCATCTAATAATTTTAATAATTCATTCTTATTAAATAAATTAGAACTTGTATAGTCAATATCTATTTCTTTATTATTTAACAATTCTTCATCATAAAGACTAGAGACAAATATTTCTCCTTTAATATCATATTTAGAATAACTAATTATTATGTTTTTAGCTTCACCAATAATCTTTTTAATATTATATGTATTAAACTCATTTAATTCATAAGAAGTACTTATAGATAGTTTTTCTTTTTCTTTATCACTTAGATAATCTTCATCTTTATATTTTTTAGGGAATGATCCTTCGTTAAAATTAATTAAAAATACATAGTCACTATCACTAATATCTTCTATATCTATTATTTTTACAGAATTATCATATTTTTTATTATAAATACTAATATCAGTTAAATCATCTATAATAAATTCTTTAACATTTTCATAATTATCTATAAAATAATAATCATTTACAACATTTATAATCTTTTTATAAATATATTCATCTTCTTCTGTTTTAATATATTTTTTTAATTTATCAATTGTATTTGAAATATTATTATCATATAGCTCAATAAACTTTTTAACAATTAAACTACCAGATATATTTTCGTCATATTTTAATTCAACAGGAATATTAAACATATTAAATATAGTTCTAATTGTATAGATATAAGAACTATTTACATTACATAATTTAATATTATTAATATCTATACCATCTTTTATTAATTTACATATTTTTGTCGCTACGAAAGATATTTCTTCTTCCATATTTTTAGCAGTATAAATATCTTTTTTACTTATTTCTTTCTTTTCTTCTATATATTCTACATTAGAGAAATTTTCTAATTCATTAAATATGTTTGTATAAAATCTATCAATTTTACCAACATTATAAATTACAATATCTTTATTTTTTAAAAATTCATGAAATATATCATTATATTTAATTAAATTATTTTCTATTAAATCTTCTTTTATTTCTTTTAATAACTTTGTTTTTTTAGTATTAGCTTTATCATTAATAAAATAAATACTTTCAATATATTTTTTTGATACATCATAAATAACATTATATTTTTTACATATATAATATAATGCTTCCTTATCATAATCAAAATAACATTTCTTTTTTAGTTCACTTAATGTAATTATTTTTACATTTATAAGAGAATCTATTTTATTTAGAAAAGACTCTTTTTGACTATCTTTTAAAATTATTATTTTATTATTGTAATTATTCATATGACCTCATAATAATTATAACATAACAATTTATTTTTATTTAATAATTTGGTATATTATTATTGGTGAATAGTATGGATGAATTAATTGCAGCTTATAAAGAATTAGGATATAGAAATGTTAAGCCTGTTAGCACTCCTAAGGGAAATGGTTATTACATGGTCAATTCTAATGGAAGTGGTTCTGTTTATTTACCACCAAATGCTAGTAACGCATCAGCTGTAGTTGGTATGTATCCAGGAATGGGATCAGATTGGCACAATCCTCAAAGTGGTACTGGTAACTATAGTGATTATATTAATGAAACTATTTTAAGAGGAAAAGCTCCAGAAGGAACAATATTAGTTTTTGCCGATAGATATGGTGGCCCTACTGCAGCTACAGTACCAAGCGTAGTTAATACAGCATTAAAAAATGGTGTTAATGTTACTAATGTTGGTGTTATGACATTTAGTGGTAGTGGTGAATCAGGAATGTATGCAGCAGGAATAGTTTCAAGTGAGCATTCAAATATAGATGTTAGAGTTATAAACTGCGATTCATATACACATTCATATGTTCAATCAGTAATGACACATGGTTCTTTGGATAAAAAAGAAGTTACGAACTTAGGAGCAAGACATTATAATGGCGTTTCTGAAAATATGAAAGGTAATGTCCTTGTTGTTAATTATATTCCAGATAAACATGTTAGTTATGAAAAATATGATGAAATGGTTGATGATATCAACTATATGGCAACTCATGGCCATAATACAATATTAATAACAGGTAAATCGGAAGTACATGGTGATTACCGAGTTAGTATATTAAATGGTAATGGTATTGAATGGCTTGCTGGTCGTGGAGAAATTGATACGAGTTCTTTTGTAAAAATGCAAAAGTATGACCCAGCAACAAAAACTTGGGTTGATTGTGATTTGAATGGTAAAGATTATAAAGTGAAAGTTCTTTCACCAGAAGAATTATATACTGAATTAAAAAATAATGGTGGGGATTTAAGAGCTTTTGCTTCTACATATGGAACTCAAGAAGGAGAAACAACTCTTGCTTCAAATTTATCATTTGTAAGTAACTCAATGGAAAATATTAGATCTAAAATTACTGAACATACTGATGTTGCTTATAACAGAGAATCAGATCATGAGGCCAGTATTTTAGGAGCTATGTATGGAGCTACTAATTACTATGGAACAGTAACAAACTTGCTATATGGTAATATTAGTTCTGAAACAGAGGCTATATATGGAATAGCTAATGCAATTTTCCAAATGGATGAGTGTTCATCTCAAATTGCTTCTGCTTCATTATCAGATGGTATTAGCAATATGTTTGCAACTACTAATCCAAGTGTAGCTGAACAATTAGAGCAATTAAAAAATGCTTCTGCTGAATTATTAAAAACAACTAAAAACTCATTAATGAGTAATGAAAGATATAGTGATTTAAAAAATATTCTTGGAACTAAAGCTGAAGCTGGTAGTGTTGGAAAATTAAGTATCAGTTCTTTGGATAGTGCTGTTAATTCTATAATTCCAGCTTTGGATGATGAAGTTAATAAAGCAACTGCTTTAAATGCTTCTGTAGCAGATTTTATGTCTGGTATAGGTGCATCTAATATATTACAAGGTGGCGTTTGGGATGATGTTAATCTTAATATGTCAAACGTTCAAAACTTATTAAATGCAAATGTTAAAGCAGCTTCATTTATTCAGGATTCTGTTAAAACAGCAATGGGTATTATTAAAGATTATATTGATAATGCCGCTGCTAGTATAAATGCTGTGGGTGGAACTGAATATGGTGGATTAGCTACTCTAGGTGAACTTGATGATAGCAAATTACCTGAACTATCTGCTGCTCTTACAGAAATGCAAAATAAAATAGATGAAGCTGATGCTAAAGTTAGACAATTAGAAGCAGCAAGACATATGGTAGCAGATGGATATACTGATAAAAATGGTAACTTTGTTCAAACTGGAGAACATCAAGAACCATCTGAAGCTGAAATTCAACCATATAGAGATCAACTTGCTAAATATAAAGAAATAAAACAAGTTTTAGATACATATAAAGGAGTATTAGAAGGATTTGCTCCTGTTGTTCAAGCAGCACAAGAAATTATTAATAGTGCTGTTGATCAAGTAACTTCAATGTATGCTAATCCTGTTCAAGATACAGATGGAAACTTAACATTTAATGCAGACTTCAATTTAGATTTAAGTCCATATTCAGATTATATAGATGTGTCTAAAGACTATAAAGGATTAATAAATGATTACTATAATAAATTAAATGAGCAACCAACTCCAGAAACAGAAAACGAAAATCCTGATGGTGATGATCCAGCAGGTTCTGGAAACCCAGACAATTATCCTGGTAGTGGTGGTGGTTCTGATACTGGTGGTCCATCACAAGATACACCAAGTACTCCAAAAACAACAGAACCTAAGACTGAGACACCTACTCAGGCACCACAACAACAGACTCCTGTAACACCAGAAAGACCAACTCAGCCTCAAATAAAAGAAGAGCCTAAAACTGAACCTATTATTATTGAAAATAGAACTGAACCTGAAATTGATGGTGGATCTCATGTTACTCCTTCTGGTAAAACAAATACTCAATTATTAAGCACTGAAAATAAACCAGAACCAAATATAAATACTACAAGTGATGCTATTATTGAAGATGTAGATCAAACTATTGAAGATGCATCTCCAAATGAATATATTGAGGCTCCAATTGAAAAAGCCCCTATTGTAAATATAGATACATTAAATAAAGAGGTTGAAGTACAACCTGAAAATAAAACACTTAAAACAATGGGTATTGCCTCTGGTATTGGAATGGCCCTTGGAGCAGCTTCTTTAGGTGCACATTCTATCATCAAAAAGAAAGATGAAGAAAGTGAAAAAGAAGATTATGGATATAATAAATAAAAAGGAATATTTAATATTCCTTTTTTATTTTAATTTTGATACAATTATTTTAGTTTGGAAGGTGAAAATATGAAAAAAGGGAATCCAGTTTTTACAGTTATTATAGGAATTATACTAGCAATAATGTTATTTTTCTTATTATATACAATTTATTGTGTAGTATATAAAGCAAGTAGAGATAGTGATTTTGCATTTTTAGGAGGCTATACAACATTTGTCAATCTAGAAGACAACATGGCTCCAGAATATGAAAAAAATGATTTAATAATAGTTAAAGAAGAAACATATTATACAACATCACAAGTTGTTTTATATAAATACAATACATCTTATAGACTTGGAACAGTTTGTAAAACTTCAACATCTAAATATTATATGGGTAATTCAATGAATACCGCGCCAGAAGATCAAATAATAGTAGAAAGCACTGATGTTTTAGGTTCAGCATATAAGAATTTTGGTGCTATTGGTGGAATATTTAATTTCTTAATGAGTCCAATGTCTATGGTAATAACAGCAGTTTTATTCTTATTATTTATAGCATTTACAAAGGAGAAATAATGGCAGTCGATAAAGTTAAACAATATTTTAAAAAATACAAGATGGAAAATAGAATAAAAGAGTTTGATGTTAGTAGTGCTACTGTTGAATTAGCAGCACAAGCATTAAATACTGAAGGTAAAAGAATTGCTAAAACAATGTCTTTTAGATTAAAAGAAGAATACATTTTAATTGTTTTAGCTGGTGATGCTAAAATTAGTAATTCAAAGTATAAAGCTTTCTTTCATGAAAAAGCTCACATGTTAAAATTTGATGAAGTTGAAGATATAATTGGTCATCCACCTGGAGGTGTTTGTCCATTCGCAATAAATGATGGAATTACAGTTTATTTAGATGAATCATTAAAAAGATTTGAAACCGTTTTTCCAGCGTGTGGAAGTACTAATTCTGCAATAGAATTAACTATTGAAGAATTAGAAAAATATTCTAATTTTAAAGAATGGATTGATGTTTCAGAATATTAAAAAAGTAGATTTTAAATCTACTTTTTATTTTTACCACTTTATATCTATTTGGAATTTTCTTATCATAAATTTATACATTTTTAAGAATAATCTAAACAAACCTAAATTATAAAAAATTTTAACTATCCATAATTTAAAATTAACACCACCATGTGTAAGAATATAGTGTAATTTTATATATTTAGATTTCTTATATTTTGGAAAATTCTTTTTTAAATATTTATCATTCTCTTTTAATAACTTTTTAAAATCAATATCTTTATTATTAGATAATCTATACATTAAAGATATACCTATATGTAAAAATGCACATGTATCTATATATTCTAATAATGATTTATTTTCTTCTTTATAATAGTTTCTTACTTCTATCATACTATCATATACAGATGGTAATAAGTCCACATTTATTGTATTCATAATTGAATCTTTTCTAATCATATAATAAATTAAACTTTCATTAACAAATGTAACCTTTTTAGCATGTACATATAATAACTGTTGAAACATTAGATCATCTAATACTCTTGGAATATTATTCATTTTATACATATTATCGAATAATTCTTTTTTATATATTTTATTCCATGGTGCTCCATTAAGCATTAATAAATAACTTGGTTTCTTTTTTATTTCAAAGTTATATTTGCTTTTTTTACACATCTCTCTTGAATACAACTTCTCTGTATCTAAATCTATTCTATCAAAACCACATACTGCAATATCTGAATCATTTCTAATAGCATTACTATATAGTTTTAAAGCAAAATCTTCATTAACATAGTCATCGCTATCTACAAAACCAATATATTCACCAGTGGCCTTCTTAATGCCATCATATCGTGCTTTCCATACACCTTCATTTTCTTTATTTATAACTTTTATAATATCTTTATATTTTTCTTCATATTTTAATAAAATATCTAATGATTTATCTTTAGAACCATCATTTATACATATTACTTCTATATCATCTAATGTTTGGCACACTAAAGAATCTAAACATCTTTTTAGATATTTTTCTACATTATAAACAGGTACAATTACACTTAATTTCTTTCTCGTTTTCATACTTTTATACTAACAAAATCTTATAATAAAAGCAAATCTATATTAATAGATCTGCTATTATTCCTGCAATTACTCCTACAAAATAAATAATACATAATACTTTTATATTTTCTTTTAAATTTTTATTTATTTTAAACAATAATAATATTCCTATACCACTACCAGTTAATAATCCTGATAATAAAGTTCCAAAACTTATTAATTTTAATAAATAAACTTGTGTAATTATTACACTAGCTGCACAATTAGGTATTAAACCTATTAAACTAGCTATAAAATATGATAATAAATTACCTTGACTCATAAAATTAGTTAATGCATCTTCTCCAATAAAATAAATTATTAATCCTATTCCAACATTAACTAATAATATAAAAAATGAAATGTTAATAGTATGTTTAATACTAGATTTAAATATACCATCTTTATCACAATGACAATGTTCTTCATCACACATTTTTTCTATTTCAGTTGTTTTTATAGTTTTACTCTTAATAGTTATTAAATCAATAATGTAACCAACTATAATACCTATTAATACTTTTATACCTATTATTTTTATTATTTCAATAAATGGTACTTTTTGACTAATCATTATAGGTAACATTTCATCACTTGTAGATAAATAAATTGCTATTAAAGTACCAATTGTAATAACTCTTCTAGAAAATAGATTTGATGCCATAGCACTAATTCCACATTGAGGAAGTCCTCCTAATAATGAACCTACTAATGGACCTATTTTTTGATTTTTAGATAATATTTTTTTATCTTTATTACTTAATTTATGTTCTAGATATTCTAATATTAAAAAAGCAATAAATAAGTATGGCATTATTTTTAATGTGTCTAATAAACCATCTAATATTACATCTATCACACTAATCCCTCCAAAAACTCGTTATATATTACCACATTTATTAATTATAGTAAATATTAATATCCTATTGTTAAACATCTATCTAAGTTTTTAACATCTTTAATCAATACTTCTCTTATATCACTAATTAAATCTAAAAATAGTTTAGTATCTTCTGTTATTTTATCATTCCATACACCTAAATTATCTAAATTAAAAGTATAAATATCTCCATTTATATTAAAATAGAAATTATTAAAATAACCATCTTCCACTTGTTCATGTGTCTCTATGTCTTTAACATTATGTAATTTTTCTTCATATTTAGAAATAACATTTAATACTTTATTACTATCTACAGTAAAATAACTATTTTCTAATTCTTCTTTTTGATCTTCATTGTTATATACACACCATACATTATCTTTTTTATCATTTGTCACTACTAATGTAGATATTTGAACTCCCCAAGCATCTACCAAATCATATCTAAATATAATATTATATTTTTTATTAATATCTAAAATTAATTTATCATATTTTTTTGCTATTTTATCTTCTTCCTCATGTTCTTTTTCGTGAGGTAGTTCTTTCTTTTCTAATTCATCATATTCATCTTGTTCTTTGTCATATAAATCTACTATGTCTTTTACATATTTATCATACATATTATCACTTCCTTATATCTGGTGTTCCATCTAATTTTTGTTGATTCATCCATATTTTCATTACTAATGAATGAGGTAAAATTTTTGTTAATATTTTTTGTCCTCTATTTACAAATCCATAGCAAGAAATATCTTTATTAGTATATAAATCTTTAATAGCTAATTCCATTACTTTAGCAGGATCATACATAGCATTACAATTAATAACTACTTTTTTCTTATTATCATCTATTGCTCTATCAAAGAATTCTGTTTTAGTCCAATAAGGTGTTACTGCTAAAACATGAATATTTTTATACTTTAATTCTTTATTTAAAGCCCTAGAATAAGATAATAAGAAAGCTTTTGTAGATGCATAGTCATTTATATATGGAATAGGTTGAAAACTAGCACAAGACACAATATTCATTATTTTAGAACCCTTTTTCATATATGGTAAACTATAATCTATCATAGTAACAGGAGCTTTACAATTTAAATCAATCATATTTAACTTAATATTTGTATCTACATTTTCAGAATGATCAAACACTCCAAATCCTGCACAATTAGCAAGTATTATAATATTTGGATTTTCTTGTTCTAATCTTTTATTATATTTTAATAAATCTTCTTCTTTACTTAAATCTAATTTAATTGGAACAATTTTATCACTTACTTCTTTTTTTAATTCTTTTAGTCTATCTTCTCTTCTAGCTATTGCCCACACTTCATCAATATTTTTTTCTTTTTCTAATATTTGAAGCAAGAATTCTTTTCCCATACCAGAAGATGCTCCAGTTACAACTATAATCTTTTTCATAACAATCACCATGATTAGTATACCATAATTTTACACATATTTTTTGCATAAATATAATATTTTTTATACATAATAATATATTTTTGTGTATATTATTTATTTTTAATGGCAATTATTGTAAAATAGTGTTAGAATATCTTATCTGTGTGAGGAGGTTAATATGAATATAGCTGAATATAGTAAAAGTCTAGATCCACTTGATGATAGAGAACAAGCTTTATTTAAAATGTTAGAAGATCTAGAAAAAGATAGTTTTGAATTATTCGGAGAAATAATTGATTTAGATGTTAACTCTTCTCAAGACATAGAAAAACTAGTTGTTAAAACTAGGGCTCTAATTCAAATATTTTTAGAAACAACAGAAGCTTTTAACCATTTATATGCTATTGAAGCAAGTAGTTATACATATATAGTAGGAAGATTATTACTAAAAAGTGGATTTGCTCTTACAACATCTATTGGTTTTATAACTTATAATATAGTTCAACAAATATATTCTATATTAGTTGCCTTATTAAGTATAACATTCTATTTATTAATACAATTACGTGCAAATAAAAAATTCGCTAACGAATTTATGGATACATATAATAAAACTTTAAAATTTGATGAAGAAAAATTAAAAACAATACAAGACACTTTAAGTAATTGTTCAAGATTATTAAGTGGTAAAATTAAAAAATCTAGAAATAATGGTTTAGAAAGTGAAATAGTATATGCTAATTATTATTTATCTTTATTTTCAAATAATATGATTACATATGATGAAATAGAATCTTTACCTCTTGGTATTAGAAATATAATGACTATTATCTTAAAACAAAAATTACATAAAAATGATAATGATTTATCTACATTATTAAATGCATTTTATAAGAAAAATGAATTAAAATTACAAAATAAAAAGAGAATTTATTAATTCTCTTTTTTTATTATGGATGTAATGTCATACATGGTCCTGGTTGTTCTGGACAAGGAGGACATGGTGGCATTGGCATACATGGTGCTGGAGGACAAATTGGCCAAATGATTGGCAAATTTGGATCCCATCCATTACATGGATTTACTGGAACACATGGATTGCATGGTTTGCATCCATTTGGATGAGCTAATCTCCATCCCATTTCATTATATTGTTGTGTATAATCATGTTGTTGTACTTTTTGTAATTCAGCATATGGAGGTATACGTAATACTTGACCTCTATATATTTTATTTGGATCAGTAAAATTATCATCAAAATACCAATTATATGTAGTTAATTTATCAACATCTTCTTGTTTTTGAGAATGATAGAATGTTGATACTATACAATACATTGTATCTCCATCTTTAACTGTATAATATTGATCTTCAGATCCATCATATATTTGTACTGCTTCAACTTCTTGTTGAACAGGTTGTTGTTCTCCTATAATAACTATTTCATTGCAATTGTAATCATAGTACATACCATTTTGTAGAGATAATGTTTGTGGGATTGTTATAATTTGTCCTGGAAAAATTAACGCAGGATTTTTAATACCATTATAATTTGCTAATGCTAAATAATAATCAGGATTTCCATAAAACATTTCTGCTATTTTACCTAATGTATCTCCTTCTTTTACAATATAGTTTTGTGTGGCTGTTTCTTCGATAACTGTTGCTTCTTGAGCATTATTATCTGCTGCATATGCTGTTACTGGAACACCAGCCATTACTGTGCCAGCTACTGCAACTGATAATACTTTTTTTGTTGTTTCGTTCATTTCCTTCACCTCAAAATTATTATATCATATCAAATAATAAATATACTAATTAAATTTTACCAAATGATGAGCAAACTTATATACATTAACGCATACTGCTCTACCAAATTTACCTGGAAGACTTGCTAGTGATGCTAAAGTAAAATGTCTCATCTTTTTATATAATTTTGGATTTTCTTTTTTAACACTTGCCCATAAATCTTTAAATTGTTTTTCTCCTTCATCACTCATCATTAATCTAGAGAATAATATTCCTACAGACATTAAGAAAACACATTCTCTATACATTATCTTTCTAAGTTTCTTATTTTTAATTGTATCTAAATCATAAGCATTACATGCAAGTTTAGTAACTAATACTTGATGAGAACTTCTTTTTATTAACATTTCTTCATTTACTGATTGATCTGCTCTACCAATATAATATTGATAAAAATCAAGGTCTAAATAATACACTGTTTTTGTGTTTTTAAGTGGTAAATATATAAATAGATTATCTTCATAAAAACAATGTTTAGGAAGCTTAATATTAGTCTTATCTAATACACTCTTTTTATACATAAGAGAATGAAGAGATAAATATTGTGTTGTCTTAAATTTCTTAGTTTCATCCCAAGTCATTTCTTGATCATTTTTAAATACATTACTAAAATTAATTACTTGATTCTTTCTACCATCTGTATATGTATATACATAATTCATTACTATTAAATCTGAATCTATTTTTTTAATCTTTTTTAATAGTGTTTTATATGCTTTTTCATCTACCCAGTCATCACTATCAAGAACTTTAAAATATTTTCCTGTAGCTACTTTTAATCCAGTATTAATACCTTCTCCATGTCCACCATTTTCTTGATGAATTACCTTAATAGTTTTAGGATATTTTTTAGCATATCTATCAGCTATTTTTCCTGTATTATCCTTAGATCCATCATCAACAATTATTATTTCAACATCATCTTTTCCAATTAACAATGATTCTATACATTTTTCCATGTAATCTTGTGAATTATAACATGGTACTAAAAAAGATATATATTTCATATTTTTCTCCTTATTTTTTATTATTAAATATATCAACCATAGAAAAAATAATTAACTTTTGCAAGTTAAATTAATTCCCCCTAATAATTCTTTCATGGTATCACTTCCATTATAATTATATCAAAAGTCAAATAAAAAGTGTACATTAAGTACACTATTTATTATAACCATAATCCTCTTTTTCGTCTTCCTCATCTTTATTTTTAATCATAGCATGTGCTCCTAAAGATGCTGCCCCAAGAGCCACTCCAAGTCCTGAAGCAATTCCCATTGTTTTAAGTGATTTGCTTTGTTCTTGCACAACTGGAGATGGTGTTGAAGTACTAGCTAAATTTACAATATGTGGTTGTGGTTTTTCATATACTACTTCAGTATATTCATTACCTAATGCTGGTTCTTCAATAACAGCATTATTGCTAGGAACATCATTACCTAATTCTGCATCTAAATTAATTATTTGAGGCTTATTATTTTCATCATATATAAATGGTAAATTAACAACTTTATCTGGGTCTTCTGGAATTACAATGATTTCATCATCCCCATCCCATGGATAAAGATTATCATTTTCTTCTCCTGGATCATATGGCATTGAAGTATTAACCTCAGTATTCTTTTCAGGAACCTCTGTTTTAACTTCAGGTGTTGTTTTTGGCTCTGGTTTGTTGTTTCCTCCGCCATTATTTCCACCACCATTGTTGCCTCCACCATTGTTTCCGCCACCATGTCCTCCCCCTCCAGAACCAGTGCCTGGATTGTCATTTCCTGGTGTACCATTATCAGGACTTCCTGCTTCAGGAGTTCCTGTTTCAGTATCTGCACTAGGATTTAATATTGGTTCTTCTTCTGTTGGTGAATTCAATTTATTATAATAATCATTTATTAATCCTTTGTAATCTTTAGCCACATCTATATATTCTGAATATGGACTTAAATCTAAATTGAAGTCTGCATTAAATGTTAAGTTTCCATCTGTATCTTGTACTGGATTTTCATACATTGCTTTTACTTGTCCAACTGCATCATTAATTAAATTTTGTGCAGCTTGTACTACAGGTGCAAGTCCTTCTAATACTTCTCTATATGCATCTAATGTAGCTTTAATTTCTACATATTCAGCTAGTTTATCTCTATATGCCTGTATTTCAGCTTCTGGTGGTTCTTGATGTTCTCCAGTTTGAACAAAGTTACCATCTTTATCAGTATATCCATCTGCCACCATATGTTTAGAAGCTTCCATTTTATTAATTTGTGATTCTGTTTCATTTATTTTTGCTTGCATTTCAGATAAAGCAGATGTTAATTCAGGTAGTTTACTATCATCTAATTCACTTATTGATGTAGCAAGTCCTCCATAATCAGCTAATGCTCCTACTGCTGCTATCTTATCACCAGCTCCTTGGATATAGTCACTAACCATTCCCATAGCTGTTAAAACTGAATCTTCAATAAATGTTGCAGCTTTAACATTAGCATCTAATAAGTTTTGATAATTAGCCATGTTTGTTTTAACATCTTCCCAAACTTGACCTTGTAGTACATTAGATGCTCCTATACCAGACATAAAATCTGTTACACTAGAGTTTAATGCCTTTGCTCTATCTACTTCACTACCTAATGCTGGTACTATAGACTTAATTGCACTTTCAAGTGAACTAACACTTATTTTTCCTACTCCACCTGATTGTACGTTTTTGCCTAATATATTTGATAATTCATCATATCTTCCACCAGCCATTACAGCATTCTTTGCATTATCATATAAGCCTGCTGTTGCAGCTTTTAAATTTTCTAATTGAGCAGCAACTGTTGGATTACTTGAACTAAATAAAGTACTTACACCATCAGACAATGTTGATTCAGCCATTACTGATGAGAATCCATCCATTTGATATATTGCATTTGCTATTCCATATACGGCTTCTGCTTCTGCATTTAAATTTCCATATAATAAATTTGTTACTGTTCCATAGTAGTTTGTAACATTATACATTGCTCCTACTATGTTAGCTTCATTATCTGATTCTTTTGTATAATTCAAATCTTGATGTTCACCTATTTGGCTTCTTAGTTCACTCATTGAATTATTAACATATGATAAA
>JAEEGL014254034.1_pt1 | contig 13840 bp, 12 predicted proteins | sample 9134231 | NCBI WGS metagenome assembly JAEEGL01 (sample SAMN16246548, study PRJNA631951) | gut metagenome | biome: gut microbiome; feature: rumen; material: fiber-attached | host: Bos | place: Iran: Karaj | collected 2018-10
ACCTGCTCGGTTTGGGTCCTGCGCAATGGGATGCCGTGAACCTTGTCAGGTCCGGAAGGAAGCAGCAATAAGCGGAAGTTCTTATGTGCCGCAGATCAGCCTTCTCTAAGTTGGCGGAGCTCTCAAAGGGCAGTCTTTTTAGCTGTATCCTGAAGTTTCTAATTTGCCCGGAGGTCGGCCATGTATCAGGCTCTGTACCGTGCCCGCCGTCCCGAGGTCTTCTCAGAAGTCCTGGGGCAGGAGCATATCATAAAGATTTTAAAACATCAGATAAATACCGGAAGGGTGAGCCATGCTTATCTTTTCTGCGGGACCAGAGGCACCGGCAAGACCACCATGGCGAGGCTCCTCGCGAAAGCACTCAACTGCACCGGAGAGGGGGAGAGACCCTGCGGGACCTGCGCTAACTGCCAGGCCATAGCCAGAGGCTCTTTCATGGACGTGATCGAGATCGACGCGGCGTCCAACAACGGTGTAGACAATATTCGCGAACTCAGGGAATCTGTCAAGTATCCGCCTCAGATCGGAAAGAAAAAGATATATATAATCGACGAGGTCCACATGCTGTCCACAGGAGCTTTCAACGCGCTCCTTAAGACTCTGGAGGAACCTCCTGAGAACGTCATCTTCGTGCTCTGCACTACGGAGCCCCAGAAACTTCCTCAGACCATTCTTTCCAGATGCATGAGACTTGATTTCAAGAGGGTGCCCCAGAAACTGCTTCAGGAGGACATGAAGAAGATCGCCGCTGAAAGAGGCGTAGAGATCTCAGACAGCGCGTTGAGGCTTCTGGCGACAAATGCGGACGGCTCCGTCAGAGACGGACTCAGCATACTGGATCAGGTGCTGGCTTCAGGTGAACGGACGATATCCAGAGAAGACGTTCTGGAATATCTGGGTACGGTAGGAGATGAGTTCTTTATCGAGCTTACTGAGCTGGTATCTCTTCATAAGACCGGAGAAGCGCTGGTGCTTCTTGACAAGGCTTTGAGCGAAGGCAGAGACGCCAAGCAGCTCATGAAGGATTGGAACGCTCATTACAGGAATCTTCTTATCACCAAATTCATGAGGGACCCGGAGGACCTTCTGAATATGTCTGAGGAGAACATAGCCAAGGTGAGAGAGCAGTCTTCTCACATTAGCTTCGATGAGATAGACAAGGCTATCCTCAGGATCTCGAAGACCGTAAACGAGGCCAGATGGTCTACTCAGCCAAGGATACTTATGGAACTTGACATAGTAGCTCTGTCCGGTGCCAGAGGCACATATATGAGCGATATCAAGCCCAGGGAGTATATGGAAGAGACACCCAGGATGACCAGAGAACCTGCTCCGGCTGTGAGACCTTTGAGAGCTGAGCCCGAAATGCCTGCGAAAGAGGTTGCTGCTCCCGCTGCGGCTGAAACTGCGCCTGCCATATCTTTGGAAGAGGAGCCTGCGGTGAAGCCTGAAGAACCTGTCTTTGAAGAGACCCCCAAGGCACCTGAGAAAGCCGGAACAGAAGCAGGTGGAACGTCGTCTTTTGACTCGTCAAACTTGGATCTGGAGGATCTCTGGAGAGACGTCATGGAAGAGGGAGAGGTCACAAACGGAAGCTTCAACCTGATAAGAAGCTGGACCAGGCTTAAGGATGTGCGCCAGGGAACTTATACCATATCTGTAGCGACGGATTTTGCCAGAAAGCACGTCCAGGAGAAGATGGATACCATCGATAAGATCATGGGATCCATTCTGAAGCGGCCCATGAGAGGCGGCATCGTGGTAGAGAAACATAAGGAATTTGTAGAAAAAAAGCCCGAGACTGACTACGTGAGAGAAGTCAGGGACGTTTTGGGACTTGATATAATAGTGGAGGATTAAAATGGGAAAAGGAATGAGAGCCGGCAAGGCTAAGAAGCCTCAGAAAGCAGGCGGATTCAATATGCAGCAGCTTCAGCAGATGCAGGCGCTGCAGGCTCAGATGGAGAGAGCTCAGTCTGAACTCGAAGAGAAGGAAGTTACCACCACCGCAGGCGGCGGAGTCGTTGAAGTTACAGTAAACGGCAAGAAGGAACTTACCAATCTCGTGATCAAGCCCGAAGTAGTGGATCCGGACGACGTGGAGACACTTCAGGATCTCATTATGGTAGCAGTGAACGAAGGACTCAGACAGATCGAGGAGCTTTCACAGAGCACCATGGGCCAGTTGACCGGCGGACTGAACATTCCCGGACTTTGATCGGGACAGGCTTTTAACTCATACGCTTGAAAAGGATAATGATCTGAAATGAGAGAATATCCCAGACAACTGGAAATTTTGATAAATGAACTTTCCAAGCTTCCGGGGGTAGGAGAGAAATCCGCCCAGAGGCTGGCTTTTCATATCCTTGATAAGGATGAAAGTCAGGTGGAGGCTCTGTCTGAGGCGCTTTTGAACGCCAAGAGACAGCTCAGACACTGTTCGATCTGCGGTAACCTTACCGACTCGGACCCCTGCAGCATCTGTTCAGACCCCGGCAGACGCAAGGATCTCATCTGCGTGGTGGAGACGCCCAGAGATCTCGCCGCCATGGAAAGAATACGCGACTACAACGGGACTTACCACGTGCTTCACGGCGTCATCTCCCCCATGGATGGAGTGGGGCCTGAGGACATCAATCTCAAGTCTCTGATCAAAAGGCTCCAGAACACTGATTGTGAAGAGGTCATAATCGCTACCAATCCGACGATCCAGGGCGAAGCGACAGCCATGTATATATCAAGGCTGCTGAAGCCTGCAGGTATAAAGGTCAGCAGGATCGCTCACGGCGTTCCCGTTGGTTCGGATCTGGAGTACGCGGACGAAGTTACTTTGCTCAAATCATTCGAAGGAAGAAGAGAGATCTGAACGGGGACATGTTTGCCATGTTTCAGAAGGGGAAGAAGGGACTATAAATGAAAAACACACTCAAGATCTTCAGAACAGTGCTCATCTTGCTTCTGCTTTTGGTGATCGCTTTCTCAGGATACAAGATAATAACCATAATGTCGGACTATCACGACGTGGCTGTGGTAAACGATGAGGTCAGGGAAGAGTACGTTAAGAGAGCGTCCGAAGAAGAAGGCCTGCCCGAGGTAGATTTCGAGGGACTCCAGGCTTTGAATCCCGATATCGTAGCCTGGATATACATCCCGGATACCAATGTTGATTTTCCTGTTCTCAAGGGAGCTACAAACGATTCGTATATTTACACGAATTACAAGCGTCAGTATTCCTTTGCGGGATCCATCTTCATGGATGAGCGCTGCAGCGCTGACTTCAGCGATGAAGAGACCATGATCTACGGCCACAACATGCATAACGGCGATATGTTCGGCCGCCTCAAGAAGTTCCAGGACGAGAAATATCTGGAAGCCCATAAAGACGTTTACATACTGCTTCCCGGGGACGTGTGCCTGCACTACCTGGCGGACGTGGGTAAATATATCCTTATAACGGATGACGTATATGACCTTCCCAAGGTGGATGGTAAACGCGAGACACTGGTGCTGAGCACCTGCACCGACGACAGCTCTAATACAGAAAGATTTGTATTGATTTGCAACTATGAAGAAAAGATCAAAGGCACAAAATCTGATAATTAAATATTTCCTGCTGACAGTGGCTGCGGCGATCTTTGCGTTCAACCTGAAGAGTTTCATCCGCACCGGCAATCTGATCCCCGGCGGATTCAGCGGCATCACTGTTCTGATACAGCAGATCGGCAGGCAGTTCTTTAACGTAGAGATACCGTATTCGCTGGTCTATCTGCCCATAAACCTGATCCCTGTATACATTGGCCTCAGGTATATAGGCAAAAGATTCACCTTTGAGTCTTTCTATGTTGTAGTGCTGTCATCCATACTGACGGATATTTTCCCCAATATCACGATAACGTATGAGCCCATACTCATCGCACTGTTTGCGGGAATAGTCGGAGGCATAGCTTCCGTCATCTGTCTGTCCACAGGCGCATCCGGCGGCGGAACGGACTTCATTTCGATCTATCTGAGTGAAAAGAAGGGCATAGATGCATGGGGATATATCCTGGCAGGAAATATCGTGCTTCTGGTACTTGGAGGACTGTTGTTCGACTTCGACAGGGCCCTGTACTCCATAATCTATCAGTATGTGATCACCACCATGCTTGGCACTTTCTATAAGAGATATCAGCAGGATACTCTTCTGGTGGTAACGTCCAAGCCCAATGAGCTGATCGAAAAGATCTACGAACTGACACGACATGACGCGACCGTGATTACAGGTACCGGAGGGTACTCAGGTGATGAAAAGCACATTCTGTATTCGGTCATCGGTCGTGACCAGTCGGATATGGTAATAAAAGTCATCAAAGAAATAGATCCGGGAGCGTTCACAAACGTTATCCAGACGGATCAGGTGAACGGCAGATTCTATATGACGCCGAAGAACTGATAAGGAGAGACAGCATGGCAATCGACAAGGTTAGAGAATATTTTCGCAAGTTAGGTATCGAAGACAGGATCATGGAATTCGACGTCAGTTCCGCCACGGTGGAACTTGCCGCTCAGGCAGTGGGCGTTGAAGGCGCCAGGATCTGCAAGACCATGTCCTTCAAGGATGGTGAAGACGGCTGTATTCTGGTGCAGCTGGCAGGCGATGCCAGAATAGACAACCGCAAATTCAAAGACACCTTCCACCACAAGGCTTCCATGCTGGGACCTGATGAGGTGGTTGCCTTCACAGGACACGCCATCGGTGGAGTGTGCGCTTTCGGGATCGATAATCCCAACGTAAAGATATACTGTGACGAATCCCTTAAAAGATTCACCACCGTGTTCCCGGCCTGCGGATCAGCGAATTCCGCCGCGGAATTCACACCGGAGGAACTGTACAAGTATTCCGGATCGATAGGGTGGGTGGACATAGCAAAAATACCAGAGTAAAAAATCAGAGCTACTAAGCTCTGATTTTTTATTGTAGTCTTACTTTGTATTCGAAGATCTGGTCTCTCAATTGAGCTGCACGTTCGAACTGCAGATCCTTGGCGGCCTGCTTCATTTCTTTCTCCAGCTTCCTGATGTAATCCTGGAGTTCCTTTCTCGTCAGTTCCAAAGGAGACTTGCCCTTGTAGAATTCCATCTCCTTCTCGGCGACCTTGGTGGCCTCTATTACGGAGCGTACGGATTTCTTGACCGACTCAGGCGTTATGCCGTGTTTAACGTTGTAATCGTTCTGTATCCTGCGGCGTCGTTCGGTCTCATCTATTGCGGCTCTCATGGCGCCTGAGATATGATCGGCATACATGATGACCCTGCCGTCGACGTTACGCGCGGCACGTCCGATGGTCTGTATCAGCGAGGTCTCAGTTCTGAGGAAGCCTTCCTTGTCTGCGTCCAGAATGGCGACAAGTGCGACCTCCGGTATGTCCAGACCTTCTCGCAGCAGGTTGATGCCCACAAGCACGTCGAAGACGCCCATTCTGAGATCTCTTATGATTTCCATTCTTTCCAGAGTATCCACGTCTGAATGGAGATAACGGACTTTGATATTGACACCCTTTAGGTAATCGGTAAGGGATTCTGCCATCTTCTTCGTAAGGGTCGTGACGAGGACCTTCTCATCGTTGGAGACTGTCTTTCTGATCTCGCCAATGAGGTGGTCGATCTGATCCTTGGTGGGTTGCACTTCGATCGGAGGATCAAGGAGTCCCGTGGGACGTATAAGCTGCTCTGCGTTTATGCCGCCTGATACGCGCTTCTCATATTCAGCAGGGGTGGCGGAGAAAAATACCACCTGATTGATCATCTTCTCCCATTCCTCGAATTTAAGAGGACGGTTATCCAGTGCCGAAGGGAGTCTGAATCCGTAATCCACCAGAGCGGTCTTACGGGAAAGATTTCCTGCGTACATGCCGTGGAGCTGTGGCAGCATGGCATGTGACTCATCGATTATCATCAGAAAATCATCCGGGAAATAGTCTATGAGAGTATATGGCTTTTCGCCCGGCTTGGCACCTGCAAGGTGGCGGGTATAGTTCTCTATACCCTTACACATGCCGATCTCCCTGAGCATCTCCAGGTCATATCTGGTGCGCTGTTCTATCCTCTGGGCTTCCAGTAGCTTACCGCGGTCCTTGAACCACTGTACGCGCTCCTCGAGCTCTTCGTCGATGGTCCTGATGGCGCGCTCCATATTCTCCGGAGAGGTAACGTAGTGCGAAGCAGGATATATGGAAATATGATTTCTGAGCCCCAGGATCTCTCCCGTCACTGGATTCATCTCCTTGATGGAGTCGATCTCATCACCAAAGAGCTCAACCCTGACAGCTGAGTCGTTTCCCGCAGGATAGATGTCTATCACGTCGCCGCGGACTCTGAAAGTGCCGCGCTCAAAGGCGAGGTCGTTTCTGGTGTACTGAAGATCCACCAGTTTCCTGAGTATATCGCGGCGGGATTTCTCCATGCCGGGGCGCAGACTGAGCATCTGGTTCACATAGTCAAAAGGCGATCCGAGTCCGTAGATGCAGGAAACAGAGGCCACGATGATGACGTCCCTGCGCTCTGCCAGGGCTGCGGTGGCCGAGTGTCTCAGCTTCTCGATCTCGTCATTTATGTCGGAATCCTTCTCGATATAAGTGTCCGTGGAAGGTACGTAAGCCTCGGGCTGATAGTAGTCGTAATATGATACGAAATACTCTACGGCATTCTCGGGAAAGAATTCCTTGAACTCGCCGTGGAGCTGCGCTGCTAGTGTTTTGTTGTGGGATATGACAAGCGTGGGTTTCTGGACCTTCTCTATGAGCTTGGCCATGGTGAACGTCTTGCCGGAACCGGTGACGCCCATCAGCGTCTGGAATCTCTTGCCTTCGTTTATGCCTTTGGCGAGGGTCTCGATGGCGCGGGGCTGGTCGCCCATGGGTTCGAAATCCGAGTGTACTCTGAATTCTGTCATGTTATTTCCTCCTGTTTTCATTATACTATCTGCGCAAAATATAAGCAAGAATAATCGAACAAATGTTCCAAAAAACTCTACCCAAAATTCCTGAAGTATGGTATAATACTTTTACTATGCAGAACGAAATAATTATCAAAGGCGCGAACGAAAACAACTTAAAAGGATTAAACGTCAGGATACCCAGAGACAAGCTCGTGGTGCTTACGGGACTGTCAGGATCGGGCAAGTCTTCGCTTGCCTTCGATACGATATACGCTGAGGGACAGCGCAGGTACATGGAGTCTCTTTCTTCATATGCCAGACAGTTCCTCGGGCAGATGGAGAAGCCTAACGTAGAATACATAGAAGGCCTCAGCCCGGCCATTTCCATAGATCAGAAGACCACCAACAGGAATCCCAGGTCTACGGTGGGAACGGTCACGGAGATACATGACTATTTCAGACTTCTTTTTGCCAGGATAGGTAAACCGCATTGTCCCATATGCGGGAAGCCTATATCCTCACAGTCGGTTGACCAGATGGTAGACGCCATCATGTCTTTGGATGAAGGGACGAAACTTCTGGTGCTGGCACCGGTGATCAGAGGTAAGAAGGGCACTCACGAGAAGGTGCTTGACCGCATCAAACGTGAAGGATTCACCAGAGTCAGGGTCAACGGAGAAGTCAAGATCCTGGGAGAAGACGATATCAAACTCGAGAAGACTTTCAAGCATAATATAGAAGTCGTAGTGGACAGGATCGTGGTCAAGCCGGGGCAGGAGGGCCGTATAGCGGAAGCCTGCGAGCTGGCCATCAGCCAGTCAGAAGGCGGTCTGGTGCAGATTGAAGCGGACTTCTACGATCATCATACGGAGAAGATCTTTTCAACCAAGCTGGCATGTCCGGATCACGGGGCATCGCTTGAGGAGCTTGAACCCAGAATGTTCTCCTTCAACGCTCCCTTCGGAGCCTGCCCGACCTGTTCAGGTATAGGCATAACCCAGAAGCTGGATCCAAAGAAGCTTGTGGATGAGAACCTTTCTATAAACGAAGGAGCTCTTCAGCCTATATTTGGCACCATGGAATTCTCCGGATGGTACAGACAGAACATAAACGGACTGATCAAATATCATGGAGTGGATCCCAGGGTACCTCTTAAGGACATGCCGAAGGACTTCCTTCAGGAACTCTACTACGGTACCGGAGACCGCAAACTTCAGTGGACATACGTATCCCGCGGTACAGGAGCCAAGACACTTCAGGACAGACCCTTCGAAGGAGCCATCAACAATATAGAGCGCAGAGTGCGCGAGACCACGTCTGACTATTTCAGAAACAAGATGGAAGCCTACATGGTGACCAGCGTTTGTCCCGACTGCGGAGGCAAACGTTTCAAGCCTGAGATACTGGCTGTCACCGTGGGAGGTATAAATATAGCACAGCTTTCAGACATGTCCATCGTGGAGTGCCTGGAGTTCTTCGACAAACTCCAGCTCAGCGAGAAGGATGCCCACATAGCTGAAATGATCATCAAGGAGATCAGGAACCGTCTGAACTTCCTTAAGAACGTGGGGCTGGACTATCTGACCCTAAGTCGTTCGGCAGGGACCCTTTCGGGCGGTGAATCCCAGCGTATCAGGCTTGCCACTCAGATCGGCTCAAGCCTGGTGGGAGTGCTTTACATACTGGACGAGCCCTCCATCGGACTCCATCAGAAGGACAACGAGAAACTGCTGAAGACCTTAAGAGACCTCACGGATATCGGCAACACGCTGATCGTGATCGAACACGATGAGGACACCATGTACGCAGCAGACCATATCGTCGATATCGGTCCGGGAGCAGGTGTAAACGGCGGAGAACTGGTGGTACAGGGAACCGTTGAAGATATCAAAGCCTGTCCGGAATCCATTACCGGTCAGTATCTTTCGGGAGCGAAGAAGATCTACGTTCCTGATTACAGAAGACCAGGGACCGGGCAGAAACTAACGGTGCGCGGTGCCCGCCAGAATAATCTTAAGAATATCGACGTGGACTTTCCTTTGGGCAAGTTCGTATGCGTTACCGGTGTTTCAGGTTCAGGCAAGTCATCACTTGTCAACGAGATACTCTATAAAGGCGCGGCCCACGTGACCAACCGCCTGCAGGAGGAACCCGGAGACCACGACAGGATCGACGGGCTGGAATTCATCGACAAGGTCATCGACATCGACCAGAGCCCTATCGGCAAGACTCCCAGATCCAATCCGGCAACTTACACCGGAATGTTTGATACGATCAGAGATCTTTTTGCGACCCTGCCGGAGGCCAAGATGAGGGGCTACAAGAAGGGCAGATTCAGCTTCAACGTCAAGGGCGGCCGCTGTGAGGCCTGCTCAGGAGACGGTATCATCAAGATCGAGATGCACTTCCTTCCTGACGTATACGTTCCCTGCGAGGTCTGCCACGGCAAGCGTTACAACCGCGAGACGCTGGAAGTCAAATATAAGGGCAAAAATATCTTTGAAGTACTGGACATGTCGGTGCACGAGGCTCTGGATTTCTTCAGGAATGTGCCCCAGATACACAGATACCTTGATACCCTTGAGCAGGTGGGCCTTGGCTACATCAAGCTCGGTCAGCCGTCGACCCAGCTGTCAGGCGGCGAGGCGCAGCGTGTCAAACTCGCTACGGAGCTCACCAAGCGCTCCACGGGCAAGACACTTTATATACTTGACGAACCAACAACCGGATTGCATTTTGACGATGTGAACAAGCTGATCAACGTTCTTCAGCAGCTGGTAGATCAGGGCAATACCGTCGTAGTCATCGAGCACAATCTGGACGTCATCAAGAGCGCGGACTATATCATAGACCTTGGCCCTGAGGGGGGCAACCGCGGAGGCACCATAGTAACCACAGGCACCCCTGAGGAGGTTGCTGAATTTGAAGGCTCATATACCGGAGAATTCCTTAAAAAAGTACTCGCTAAGAAATGAAAACAGCTGCCACGAACGGATGGCTGTACCAACGTTTAAAATAAGGAGGCACCAATGATCTATCGCAAATTCAAGGATCTCGAGATCTCAATGCTGGGCTTCGGCCTTATGCGTCTTCCTTTGAATGAAGACAAGAGCGTAAACGAAGAACTCACCGCACAGATGGTGGACTACGCTATGAAGCATGGAATAAACTATTACGACACTGCCGCACCTTATCATAACGGGGCATCTGAGACAGTAATAGGCAAGATACTCAAGAATTATCCGAGAGACAGCTTTTACCTTGCTGATAAGTATCCCGGCCACGCCGTCGCGGAGAAATATGATCCTGCTGAGACCTTTGAGAAACAGCTCAGGAAATGCCAGGTGGACTATTTCGACTTTTATCTTTTGCACAACGTGTATGAGAATTCCATTGGCGTTTACGAAGATCCTCAGTGGGGCATAATCGATTATTTCATTGAGCAGAAGAAGAATGGTCGCATTAAGCATCTTGGCTTCTCGAGCCATGCCGATCTTCCGTGTCTCAAGGAGATCCTTGATAAATACGCGGATGAGATGGAGTTCTGCCAGCTTCAGCTGAACTATTTCGACTGGACGGTCCAGAAGGGCAAAGAAAAGGTCGATTTGGTCAAGAGCTACGGGCTCCCCATAATCGTAATGGAGCCTGTGAGAGGCGGCAAACTCGCGAAACTTCCCGAAGATACAATGGCTAAGCTTAACGCCATAAGACCCGGAGCATCAGCGGCGTCCTACGCCTTAAGATGGTTCCAGCCTCTGGAGGACGTGTTCACGGTGCTTTCCGGAATGACCGACATGGATCAGATGGTGGATAATATAGCTACCTTCGAGAAGGAGGATCCTCTGACAGCTGAAGAGGCAAAGATAATCGACGAAGTATCGGAATCCATGAAGAATGAAGTGCCTTGCACTGCCTGCAGATACTGCACCGAAAGCTGCCCTATGGAGCTGGACATCCCTGACCTGCTGTTCAAGTTCAATCAGATAAGAGCGGACAGCGGCTTCACCATCAAGATGCAGCTGGATGCATACCCTGAGGACAAGCTGCCATCAGCCTGCATAGGCTGCGGCGCTTGCATAGAGATGTGCCCGCAGAAGATTCAGATCCCGGACGAGCTGGCAGCTTTCACCGAAGCTCTTGAGAAGATCCCCAGCTGGGCTGATATCTGCAAAGAGCGCGCTGAAGCAGAGAGAAAACTCGAAGAGGGAAATCAATAAGACATCAATGGTAAAATATAAATAAGAAATAAAAACAGCGGCAGACGTTTAAGTCTGCCGCTTCTTCGTTTTTAATGGTTCCTCATGCTGCGTTCGATATTACGCTGTGCGTCCTTCTTGGCGATGGCCTCGCGCTTGTCGTAGTTTTTCTTACCGCGACAGAGACCGATCTCAAGCTTCGCCCTGCCATCTTCGTTGATATAGAGCTTGAGCGGCACCAGGGTCATCCCCTGGAGCGTCAGCTTGCCGGTGAGCTTCCTGATCTCTTGCTTGTGGAGGAGAAGCTTGCGGTCCCTCAACGGATCCACGTTAAATCTGTTCCCCTGTTCGTAAGGGGAAATGTTCATGCCCATGACTATGGCTTCACCATTTCGTATCCTGACGTAGGCTTCCTTGATGGAAACCTTGCCCTGACGGACGGATTTGATCTCAGTGCCGGTAAGTACTATACCGGCTTCGTAGGTCTCATCCACGAAGTAGTCATGGTAGGCTTTTTTGTTGTTAGCTTGTAATTTGATCTGTTTTTTCATATGTTTAAGAGGCGCCGCATATGCGGCGCGTTTGATTTATCGATTAGAATGTCTGGATCTTATTAAAGGGGAAGAGTCTGATGATAACCTTGCCAACGATATCCTCTTCATCCACAAGTCCCACGTCCTCTTCACGGGAGTCTCTGCTCACGTCACGGTTATCTCCGCAGCAGAAAAGCTTGCCCTCCGGGATGGTTATAGCTTCCATCTCACCGGAAACACCCTGTTCCATAACGTAGGGCTCATCGATCTCTTCACCGTTTACGTAGACGTAGCCGTCGATTATTTCTACGGTGTCGCCGCCGGTAGCGATTATGCGCTTGATGAGATTCTTGTCATTTCCCTTATCATCCTTCAGAGAGCTATGAAAAACGATGATGTCGCCCTTTGTCGGCTCTCCGCCGAATCTATATGCCTGCTTGAAGGTGATCACGTAGTCCCCCTGATAGAAGTTGGGCTCCATGGAATGCTGCTGTATTATTATCGGTTTGAATAAAGATAGTATTAACAGGGCCAAAAGGCAGGCTATGCCTATGTCTCTGACCCACTCGAGGATCTCTTTTTTCAATTCTGAAATACCTGTTACCTTTCTGAAATAATGTCTGTTATGTCACCGAATATCTTATCGGTGATTTTGAGGAAATCCTTAGGAGGTTCCTGTACGATGACCTTCCCGGCCATGTGAGATAATCTAAAGTCGCTGTCCTTTAAGGACTCTGAAAACGTCAACTTGTAACTGTGAAGGAGCTGCGTGGCTCTGTCTGAAGCTCTGTTTCCATATTTGAAGTCCCCGTAGAGAGGGAAGCCTGCACCTGAAAGCTGCACTCGGATCTGGTGGGTCCTGCCGGTCAGTATCTGTGCCTCAGTGAGGGTATATTCCTTGTGACCCAGCTTACCGTATGCCAAAGGTCTGGCTATGGTCTCCATAAGTTTGGCTTCGTCGCCTTCCTTAACGATCCTGACGCGGTTGGTGGCTTCATCTTTTACCATGTAGTCCTTGAGGTGAAGCTCTCCTGGAAGTCTGCCATTCACTACTGTAAGATAATATTTGCCGATATTATCTTTATATCTCAGCATGGCGTTGATCTCACGAAGGGATTGAGAATTTTTGGCGAAGATCACAAGCCCTGTAGTGTTCCTGTCCAGGCGATTGGCCGGGGCCGGCGCGAATGTCCTGTCGTGAGCCGGATCGTACTCTCCCTTGGAAATGAGATAGTCTATCACCTGATTGGCCAGATGGTTCTTCTTCTCGTGCCGGTCACCATGAGTCAGCAGCCCGTATGGCTTACTTACGATCAGAAGATCATCATCCTCATAGGCTATGGCGAACTGACGCTTAGCCCTGACCTGGCGCGGATCCTTGCGGAGCTTTGAAGCCTCCTCCTCCGTCATGTAAAGGGTGAGTACGTCGCCTGCATGAAGCATGGTCTCTTCCTTGGCCCTCTTGCCGTTAAGCTTCACGTCCTTGCGGATCATCCTGTAGATCATTGAAAGAGGAGCCTTTTCAAAATATTTTTTGAGAAAGCGATCGAGCCGCTGGTCTCCCTGATTTTCGTTAATGATTAATTCGATCATGTCAATATTATACTCCATTACCGCTTGTTTTTAAAGTCCAAATCTGTTAAAATACTATGATAGAGGTTTATTATTAATACAAGGGGAAAACAAATGAACAAGATCAAAGACATAATTTATGATAAAAGTGACATTCTGATCGCCTTATTCATTCTCGCGGTCGCAGCACTCGTCATCTTCTGGCGCCTGGGGATAATACTCGAATATCCCAAGGCGATCGTAGGAACAGGCGACAGCGAAAACGTACTCACGGAGCCTGTTGATGTAGAAGATGGCGAAGCAGCAGACGGCACCGACACCGAGTCCGGTGACGCGGAAGCAGGAGATTCTGAAACAGGCGATGCTGAGTCCGGTGACGCCGAGACCGGCGATGCTGAGTCCGGAGATCAGGAAAAGAGCGTGGCAGGCGAAGATCAGCAGGCTGACGATGAACAGACTCAGGAGACGGATGATGAGGATGAAGGCGAATCTGAGCCCGCAGCACTTTGGGATGATGACAAACTGACCAAGGATTATGAGGTAAACATCACCGGAACCACAGCTTATGAGGCTGTACAGAGCATGGTCGAGGCAGGAATCTTCAAGGATTATTCCGAATATCA
>JAEEGL016492625.1_pt1 | contig 13840 bp, 12 predicted proteins | sample 9134231 | NCBI WGS metagenome assembly JAEEGL01 (sample SAMN16246548, study PRJNA631951) | gut metagenome | biome: gut microbiome; feature: rumen; material: fiber-attached | host: Bos | place: Iran: Karaj | collected 2018-10
AAAGACCATGTGGCCGGCCTGCTCCGCAAACTGGAACTGCCCTTCCGCATCCTCCACCTCTGCGGCGGCGACATGAGCTTCACCTCCGCCACCACCTTCGACTTCGAGGTGTGGTCCGCAGCCCAACAACTCTGGCTCGAGGGCAGCTCCGTCTCCAACTTCGAGACCTTCCAGGCCAGCCGCCTGAAGCTGCGCTTCAAGGATAAGAACGGCAACATCCAACTCGTGCATACCCTCAACGGTAGCGCCCTCGCCCTCCCCCGCATCGTGGCCGCCTTGCTCGAAGACCACCAGACCCCGGAAGGCATCCGCATCCCGAAGGCCTTGCAGAAATATACCGGGTTCGACATCATCTCCTGAGCCAAGCCCAAGAACTAACCATCCGATATGAGGAGAATCGCCGGCTTTATCTGTCTGCTCCTGATCGCTGCGTCCGTCTCCGCGCAAAACCAGCGCGACCTCAACGAACAGCTGGCCAGCAAATACTTCCAGGAACAGGAATATGAGAAGGCAAGGGACCTCTACCAACAGCTCTACCAGCAGAAGTCGCAAACCGCGCACTTCAACCAGTACGTGGAATGCCTGATCCGACTGGGCGACTTGGGCAATGCCGAGCAGGAACTGAGGAGATTCATCCGCAAGAACCCCAACTCCTGGAAAGCCAAGGTCGACCTCGTCTATGTCCTGTACAACAGCAACCAGAAAGACAAAGCCGACGACCTCCTCAATGAGATGCTGAAGGGCATCCCCACCAGCAAGAACAGCATCAACAACATCGCCAACATGTTCCGTGGCCGACAGCTCTACAACGCCGCCCTCGCCGTCCTGGAGAAAGGCGCGAGCAACAACACGGACAACTACCCCTTCTATACCGAGAAGGCCACCCTGTACCACTCCATGAACAACTACCAACAGGCCTTCGAATACTACTTCCTCGAACTGGAAGCCCGGCCAGAGCAGTACAAGTTCGTGAAGAACCGGCTCCAGACCCTGCTGCTGTACGACGTCAACAAAAGCATCGCCGACGAGATGCGCATCGCCCTGCTGAAGAAGAGCCAGGAACTCCCCGACAACATCGAGATGGCCCAACTGCTGGTCTGGTTCTCCTTGCAGGAAGAGGACTACGACATCGCCCTGGCGCAATGCAAGAGCATCGACCGCCGGACCAATGACCAGGACAACCAGATCATCAACCTGGCCAACATCTGCCTCGACAACCATCAGTTCGACCTCGCCAAGGACGCCTTCAACTACGTCCTGGAGAAAGGGAAGATCAACCCCTACTACGGCCAGGCCCTCATCGGATCCATCAAGACGGAGAACGAGATCTGCAAGGACAAGCACATCACCGACCCCAAGGCCTACGAGAAGCTGAGCAAGAGGATCGCCGCCGCCTACGACGACGTCAGCACCAAGGAATATCCCAACCTGGTGGAGATCCAGGCCGACCTCATGGCCTACCACCTCGACCAATCGCAGGAAGCCATCGCCCTGCTGCTTCAGGCCATCGAGCAGACCCTGGACAAGGCGCCGCAGTGTCAACTGAAACTCAAGCTGGCCGACATCTACCTCTACAACGACGAGGTCTGGGAGGCGACCCTGCTCTACAGCCAAGTCGACAAGAAGATGAAGGAAGAGCCCATGGGCCATGAGGCGCGTTTCCGCAACGCCCAACTCCGCTATTTCATCGGCGAGTTCGACTGGGCGCAGACCCAACTCGACGTGCTTAAGGCCGCCACCTCCAAACTCATCGCCAACGACGCCATGACCCTCTCGCTGGTCATCGGCGACAACCTCGAATACGACAGTACCGGCACGGAACTCTCCCGTCTGGCACGGGCGGACTTCAAGATCTACCAGCACAAGGAAGACGAGGCCCTCGCCATCCTCGACTCCATCGGACAGGACGGCAACGAGATCAGCAAGCCCCATGCCCTCTACCGTCTCGCCGAGATCGAGGAGCGACGCGAGGCCTTCGCCGAGGCAGACAGCCTCTACCAGCAAATCTTCACCACCTTCCCCGACAGCTACATGGCCGACGCCGCCCTGATGAAGGCCGCCACCCTCGAGCACCACCGACTCAAGCAGCGAGACCTCGCCAAGCAACACTACGAGAAACTCATCGACGAATATCCCACCAGCCTCTACACCGCCCAAGCCAAGAAGAACTACCGAAAACTATGAATGACGTCAGACCCAAAAAAGCCCTCGGCCAGCATTTCCTGACCGACCAAAGCATCGCCAAACGCATCGTTGACCAACTCTCCCCCGATGTGACCTCCGTCATTGAAGTCGGGGCCGGCACCGGTGTGCTGACCCAGTTTTTGGTACAGGATCGCTTACCCCAGCTGCACGTCATCGAGATCGACAAGGAGTCCATCGCCTACCTGAAGACCCACTTCCCCATGCTCGGAGATCGTCTGGTCCAGGGCGACTTCCTCCGTGAAGACCTCAGCCGCTACGGCGCCCAAAACATGGCCATCATCGGTAACTTCCCCTACAACATCAGCAGCCAGATCTTCTTCCAGGTGCTGAAACACAAGGAACGCGTTATCGAAGTCGTGGGCATGGTCCAGAAAGAGATGGCCGAACGCATGGCCGCCAAGGAAGGCAGCAAGACCTACGGCATCCTCAGCGTGCTGATGCAGGCTTGGTACGACATCGACTATCTCTTCACCGTCCACGAGAACGTGTTCAACCCGCCCCCGAAGGTGAAGTCCGCCGTCATCAAGATGCGACGCAACGCCGTCACCGACCTGGGCTGCGACGAGAAACTATTCGTGAGCGTCGTCAAGCAGGCCTTTAACCAACGACGCAAGACCATGCGCAACTCCCTGCGTTCCATGATCGCCCCGGAGATCCTCCAGGACGAGGTCTTCAACAAACGCCCCGAACAGCTCTCCGTTCAGGAGTTCATTGCACTGACGAATCTGATAGGAAAGCATCTCTCCTCAACGCATGGCGCACCGTGAGGAACGCTGAGGTGCCGCCGATGACGACGATGGTGGCGAAGATCAGCAAGACATCCTTGAGTTTCAACAAAACCGGGTAGGCATCGACCACGTAGTTGCCCCCCGTGCCGAACTTCACGAAGCCGAACTTCTGTTGCAGCACCACCAGGAGGATGCCCAGCAGCAATCCGATGAGGCCACCCGCCACGGCGATGAGCAGGCCTTCGTTCATGAAGATCCGCTGGATCAGGGGCTTGTCCGCTCCCATCGACTTCAGGATCTGCGTGTCCTTGCGTTTGTCGATCATCAGCATCGAGAGCGAGCCGACCACGTTGAACGTCGCCAGGATCAGGATGAAAGTGAGGATGACGTAGACCGCCCATTTCTCCGAGCGCATGACCTTATAGAGGGTCGCCTGTTGTTCCTGTTGGTTCTTGACGGCGAAGCCCGGTCCCACCATCGCCTTCACCGCTTTCCGCAGTTTGCCCAGGTCGGCTTTTGCGTCGACGAACAGTTCCACGGCGTTGGCCTTGTCCTCCAGTTCCAGCAAGTTGGCGAGCCAGGCGTAAGGCACCAGCACCAGTTTCTCGTCCTGTTCCTGTTCGGTGGAGAAGACGCTGCGGACCGTCAGCACCTCCGAGTTGAAGCCATTCTCGAGGCTCATCATCGAGGCGTTGCCCCGTTTCGGCACATACACCCGCATCAGCGAATAAGGGTCGTAGGCGTTCATCCCCAGGTACCAGGCCACACCCGCTCCCGGGATGGCGAAGTTGACCTCTCCCTCGGACAGTACGAACTTCTTTTGGCCAGCCAGATTTGAGTTTTGTTCAGCCGCATTTGCAATGCGGCTGTTCCCCATGATCACCTCCCCAAACCGTTCCATCCTTTCATACTCCAACCCCACTCCCTTCACCTGGCCAATATGATGCTTCTCGTCAACCCGAAACAGCGCATCCTCCGTCAAGGTAGGCACCACATACTCCACCCCCTCCACATCCTTCAAGGCCTCCATCGGGAACGCCTTCAAATCGATAGTCTTGCCTTTCTCCGCCGTGATCTGCAGATCCGGTGCGAGGCGGTTGTTCATCTCGGTGATGACCTTCTCCAGTCCGTTGAAAGCCGAAAGCACCACGATGAGGGCAAACGACGCCACGCTGATCCCGAGGATGGAGATCCAAGTGATGATGTTGATCAAGTTATGGCTTTTCTTGGCCAGCAGGTAACGGTTCGCTATGAAGAGAGGCAGTCTCACTTGTCGGGGTGCAGCAGGTTGTCAATGTTCTCGATATAGTCCAGCGAGTCGTCCTCGAAGAAGCGCAGTTCCGGGATGACCCTCATCTGGTGGCGGATCCGGTTGCCCAGCAGTCCGCGGATCGCCTTGGCGTTTTGTCCGACTTCCTCCACCACCTTTTTCTTGTCTTCCACGCCGAAGATGCTCAGGTACACATTGGCATAGCCCAAGTCGGAAGTCACCTTCACATGGGTCACCGTGATCATCAGCGAAGGCACCGCCGGCTTCAGTTCTTTCTGGAAGATATCTCCTAATTCCTTAAGAATCAGCTTATTTACTTTATCCAATCTTTTTCCGTCCATCGTTTTTGGTATTTTTTGATCTGCAAAATTAAATTATTCTTTGTTTTTCGAATCCATGAGGATCGTCACCGGCCCGTCATTGATGAGTTCCACCGCCATCATGGCGCCGAACTCGCCGCTCTGGACCTCACGCCCGCTGATCTCCGCCAGGCGTTTCAGAAATAGTTTGTAGAGCGGGATGGCCTGCTCCGGTCGGGCGGCGCGGATGAAACTCGGGCGGTTGCCTTTTTTCGTCAAGGCGTGGAGCGTGAACTGGCTCACCACCAGAAAAGCACCTCCCACCTGGTTGATGTCGAGGTTCATCGAGTCCTGCTCGTCCGCAAAGATGCGCAGTTTGGTCAGCTTCGTGCAAAGCCAATCCACATCCTCCTCGTTATCAGCCTCTTCAATGCCCAAGAGGACCATCATCCCCAAGCCGATGCTCGACTTTATTCCCCCGTCAATGCTGACTGAAGCCCGTGAAACTCGTTGTGCTACAATGCGCATAATGAAATTTTTTGCGAAGGTACTGAATTATTTCTTACTTTTGCCGCTTATTGATTTGGAAAAATAAGCATGGTAACATACGATGGTGCCCCGTTGAGGACCTTTGACCTCCTTCCCAAGCTTGAGCAGGAGTATGGCAAAGCGAAGTCCGTTCTCGCCGAAAAGGAGAACGACGAATGGCGCGAATATACGATCGAGGAAGGCCGGGGGATCGTCGACAAGGTCAGCCTCTCGCTGCTGGCCTTAGGGATCCAGAAAGGAGACCGTGTGGCCATCTCCTCCCGCAACTGTCCGCTGTGGAACTTCATCGACTGGGGCATCCAGCAGATCGGAGCCGTCACGGTGCCGCTCTACACCACCATCAGCGAGAACGACTACAAATACAACCTCAACCACTCCGAGTCCAAGCTGCTGTTCCTCACCGGAGCCAGCATCAACCGCAAGATCGAGACCATCCGCGAGGAGATCCCCACGGTGCAGAAGGTCATCTCCATCAAGCCCTTGGACGGCACCTACAGCCTGGATGAGTTCCTGACCCTGGGCAAAGACGTCCCGCGGCAGCAACTGGAAGAGGCCAAGGCACAGGTCAGCCGTTACGACCTCGCCACGGTGATCTACACCTCCGGCACCACAGGCACCCCGAAAGGCGTGATGCTCACCCACGACAACCTGACCTCGAACACCAAATGCCTCGACACCCTCTTCAGGGTGAATCCCGGCTGCCGTTTCTTCAGCTACCTCCCCCTCTCCCACATCTTTGAGCGTCAGGTGGTGATGGCCTACATGAACTTAGGCGCCACCGTCTATTACACGGAGAACATGGCCACCATCCTCAGCGACATCCAGGAGGTCAAGCCGCACGTGTTCACCACCATCCCACGCCTCCTCGAGAAGGTCCATGCCAGCATCCTCCTCAAGGGCAAGAAACTCAAAGGCATCAAGAAACTCATCTTCAACTGGGCCATCAACCTCGGCTACCAGTTCAACGCCAAGCACCAGAACACGAGCTTCTACAACTTCAAGCTCAAGATCGCCGACAAGTTGGTCTACAAACAGGTCCGCGAGACCTTGGGCAACAGCATCGAGGTCATCATCCTGGGCGGTGCCAGCATCCAGCCGAAGATCTCCAAACTGTTGTCAGCCATGAAGATGCCCGTCATGGAAGGCTATGGTCTCACCGAGACCTCTCCCGTGATCGCCGTGAACAGCCCCGTGACGCGCAACATCAAGATCGGGAGTGTCGGCTTCCCCGTGAACAACGTCGACGTCAAGATCTCCGACATTGGCGAGATCCTCGTGAAAGGCTCCACCGTCATGCAAGGCTACTACAAGGCGCCCGACCTGACGGCGGAAGTCATTGACAGCGAGGGCTATTTCCACACCGGCGACCTCGGCAAGATCGACGAGGAAGGCTTCCTGGTCCTCACCGGCCGCGTCAAGGAGATCTTCAAGACCTCCATGGGCAAGTACGTCAGTCCCTCGTTGGTGGAGAACACCATGATGGCCTCTCCCTACATCAACTCCATCATCGTCGTGGGCGAAGGCCAGAAGTTCGCCGCTGCCTTGATCGTCCCCAACTTCGACCAACTCAACCTCTGGTGCCGTGAGAACAACCTCTCCTTCATCAACAACGAGTTGATGGTCAAGGACAAGGCCGTCATCACCCTCATCCGTCAGGAGGTCGACCGGCTCAACAAGAGCTTGGGCGACTACGAACGCGTGCAACGTTTCGAGTTGCTGTCGTCCGACTGGAGCGCCGGCAAGGGCGAGATCACCAGCACTATGAAGATCCGCCGTGACGTCATCCAACGCCACTACAAAGATAAGATCGAGAAACTCTTTACCTAAAACCCCGTGTTCTCGGGGATTTGCAATCCCCTCCAAACCCTTTTCCAAGCTGCCGCATTACAAATGCGGCTGAACTACTGATGCACTAACTTGAAAACCATCTCCCGGTAGAGATCCTTCTCCGACACCTCCCCCGTGTTATACCCCACGCCTTTCAGGTCAAACTCCCGCAGCACCGCGATGCAGCGCACGCAGTCCGCGATGGAGTAGTTCCGCGCCGCCGCCTGGTAGTCCCGCACGAAGAAGGGGTTCACCCCCAGCGCCGTAGCAAGGCCGTTCTGGCTCGGGTCCGTGGCGTAATGCACCTTCAGGACCTTGGTGAAGTAGCCGTAGAGCGTGATGGCCGTCACCAGCAGCGGGTTCTCCTTGGGGTTGTCGCCGAAGTAGTTCACGATCTGGTAGGCCCGCATCACGTCACGGGCGCCCAGCGCCTTCTGCAACTCAAAGACGTTATAGTCTTTCGAGATGCCGATGTTACGCTCGATGTCGGCGTCGTCGATCTTCTTCGACTTCGGAACCGCGATCATCAGCTTCTCCAGTTCGTTGCGGATCTTGTGCAGGTCCGTGCCGAGGAAGTCCGCCAGCATCTGCATGGCCTTGGGGGTGATGCCGTAGCCTTTCTCGTTGAGATAGCCCTGGATCCATCCAGGGATGTTGTTGTCGTACAGTTTCTTCGACTCAAACAGCACCCCCATCTTGTCGATCTTCTTGGCCAGGGCGCGGCGTTTGTCGAGTTTCTTGTACTTATAGTCGAACACCAGGATCGTCGTCGGGGGGATCACCTCCAGATACTTCTCGAAATCCTCGATGTTCTTGAGGTCCTGGGCTTCCTTGACGATGACCACCATGTAGCCGCCCATCATGGAGAAGCTCTTGGCGTGTTGGGCCACCGTGTCGATGTCCACATCCCGTCCATAGACCACGATCTGGTTGAAGGCCTTCTCCGTCTCGTCCAGCACCTCATCCTCGATGGTGTCCGAGATCATGTCGATGAAATAAGGCTCCTCACCCATGAGAAAGTAGATGGGCGCATATTTTTTCTTGTGGATGTCGGAAATGATCTGTTCGAAAGTCATCAGTCGAATCTCAAGTGTTTCACGGTGATGCCGTTGTTGATCAGTTGTCGGAGCGAGTCCACGCCGATGCGGAGGTGTTCGCCGGCGTAGTTGCTGCTCACCTTCTTGTCGCTCTCAGCGGTCTTGATGCCTTCGGGCGTCATCGGCTCGTCGGATACCAGCAGGAGCGCGCCTGTGGGGATCTCGTTGAAGAAGCCCACGGTGAAGAGCGTGGCCGTCTCCATATCCACGGCGAGGCAACGGATGCGGCGGAGGTAGTCCTTGAAGTCCTCGTCATGCTCCCACACCCGTCGGTTGGTGGTGTAGACCGTCCCGGTCCAATAGTCACGGCCGTAGTCGCGGATGGTGGTGGAGATGGCTTTCTCCAGGTTGAAGGCCGGCAGCGCCGGCACCTCGGGAGGGAAATAGTCGTTTGAGGCACCCTCGCCACGGATCGCGGCGATGGGAAGGATGAAGTCACCCACGTGGTTCTTCCGCACCGCGCCGCATTTCCCGAGAAACAGCACCGCCTTGGGCGTGATCGCGCCCAGCAGGTCCATGATGGTGGCGGCGTTGGCGCTGCCCATGCTGAAGTTGATGATGGTGATCTCCCCGTCGGAGGCGCAGGGCATCGGCTTGTCCTTGCCGACCACCTCCACCCCCTGCCAGGCAGCGAACCGGTCCACATAATCCTGGAAGTTGGTCAGCAAGATGTATTTCCCGAACCGTTCCAGCGGCAATCCCGTGTAGCGGGGCAGCCAGTTGTCCACGATTTCTTTCTTCGTTTTCATCGTTTTAGATACTTTTTTGCAAAGATAGGAAAATAAAACCATAAAAATTTGTTCTTTCCAACCGAAAAAAATAATACCTTTGCAGCACAACTCAAAAAAGGCAATAAATAATCAGAAAAAATAGCATAAAATGAAACTGAAGAACATCCTCATCAACATCGTTCTGTTCGCGATCGTTGTCTTCCTGGCCATCAAAGTCATCCAAAGCATCAAGGCTCCTATTGATTTTGGCAACGAAAAAAGCAAACGTGAAGCTCAAGTCGTCCAACACCTGAAAGACATCCGCGACGCCGAGATCCAGTACAAACAGGCACACAACAAGTACACCTCGAACTTCGACTCGCTCATCGACTTCTGCAAGAACTACGAGATCCCCGTGGTCAACATCATCCCCGACCCGACGGATACCACCTTCACCAGGACCATCAACGACACCATCGACTACGTGAAAGTGTTCGACTCGCTCTTCGGCAAACGCCACAACTTCGACATCAACAATCTCGGTATCGTGCCTTTCAGCGATCCGGAGACCAAGTTCGAGATCCAAGACAGCATCATCAAGCGCGGCGGTATCTCCGTCCCCGTGTTCGAGGCCAAGACCCCTTACGAGGTCTATCTCGCCACCCCGGGCAGCAAGTTCACCGAAAAGGAATGGAACACCCGCGTGATGAACGCCAAAGCCGAACTGGAACAACTGGAGAAATATGCCGGCATGAAAGTCGGTTCATTGGAGGAAGCCTCTACCGACGGTAACTGGGAGAAACTCTGATGATCGATCCGGCGAAGACCCTTTACTACAACTTAACCATCCAATGCTCATTGGATGGTTTTTGTTTTGTTGTCCATCACCAAGAGGAGAACAAGATCATCGACATCGAACTCTACCAGACTTCCGAGTCCGCCGACGAGAGCGTCATCATGGAAGCCCTGGAGAAGGCGCTGTTCAAGAAAGGGTTGCTCGGAAAGACCTTCCACTCCGTGCGTTACCTCGCCACCAACACCTACCACACCCTGGTGCCTCAGGCGCTCTTCGACGAGAAGGAACGCGAGGCCTACCTGCGCTTCAACCATGCCCTGCCCCAGGGCTACAAACTCTTCCATGAGCCGCTGAGGAACATGGACGCCGTCAACGTCTTCGCCCTGCCCGAGAAACAAGTCGAGCACCTGCGTAACACCTGGCACGACCTCGACATCACCCACCAGACCACCTTGTTCATCGACAACATCCTGAAGGAAGAGCCTTACGACAGCGACACCAACGCCTTCGTCAACGTCAGCAGCCACGCCTTCGACCTCGCCGTCGTCCGACAGGGCCAACTCAGCTTCTTCAACAGCTTCAAGTTCAACACCAAGGACGACTTCATCTATTTCCTCTTGTTCTCCCTTGAGCAACAGGCACTGGCGGACAAGGACATCCCCGTGTATTTCTCCGGACTGGTCTCCAACAACTCCGAGATCATCCGCCTCAGCGAGCGTTACCTCCGCAAGATCCGCTTCCTGCGCCCCAACGCCAGCGTCAACGTGGACCTCTCCCTCAGCAACACACCTTTCCAATACTATTACCTCCCCTATAAGTCATTCTCATGCGAATCATAAGAGGAAGATACCAACGCCGGCAGATCACGGCACCCAACAACCTGCCCGTGCGGCCCACCACCGACATGGCCAAGGAGAGCCTGTTCAACATCCTGGAGAACTATCTGGATTTCGAGGAGGTCACCGCGCTCGACCTGTTCGCCGGCACCGGCAACATCTCCTACGAGTTGGTGTCACGCGGCTGCCCCAAGGTGACCAGCGTCGACCAGGACAACGGATGCGTGCGTTTCATCCGCGACACCGCCAACAAACTCGACATGAAGGAACTCGTGGTGATGCGTTCCGAGGTGCTCCGCTTCCTCAGCAACAACAAGATGAAATACGACCTCATCTTCGCCGATCCTCCTTACGACTTCCAGCATTACGCTCCCCTGGTCAGCCTCATCTTCGACAACGAGCTGCTGAACGAGGACGGGCTTTTCGTCCTGGAACACGACAAATACGTCAGCTTTGAGGGGCATCCCCACTTCATGGAGCAGAGGCACTACGGCAAGGTGAATTTCTCCTTCTTCGCTCAGACCTTCGCCGAAGAGGCGTAACCGAAACGCTCCCTCACGATACGCGTCTCTTCCTCGCTGCTGTCCCTGAACAGCGGCATCACCTCGTCCTCCGGAAAGTCCGTGAAGGTCAGGAAGAGCAAGGCGTCAAGGGTATCGTTGAAATCGGGATCCACGTTGAAGCAAAGCACCTTGGCGTTCAGTTTCAGGTATTTCTTGAACAAGGTCGGGATGCGGTAGGCGCCGTTGCTCAGACGGAACATGAACTTGTCGAAGCGGTCGACGGAATCCATGTTGGCGCCCAGCAGCACCTCGGGGTCGACCTTGAGGAAGTCGGAGGCGAAAGGCGTCATCGGGGTAGCCATCTTCGCCAACTCCGGCTCCACCGGATGTTTCTCCGTCACATACTTCACGATCATGCTCTGATAGAACTTCGGATACCAGGCGCTGATGCTCACGGGACCGATGAAATGCTCGATCTCGGGATAGCGCACCACCACGTCGGAGAGGCCGCGGAGCAGCAACACCAAGGGCAGCACCTCCTTCTGGTAGTCCACCGTGACGAACGAACGGCCCAACTCGATGGTGCGGGAGAGCTTGTCGGCAAACGCCTCGTCGAAATGGAACAGGGTGCTGATGTAGAATCCCTTGATCCCATACTTTTTGACGATCTCGCTGCCGATGCCGATACGGTAACTGCCCGCGATCTGCTTCTTGCTCTTATCCCAGAGGATCAGATGCTTGAAATGCACGTCGAACTCATCCTGGTCCAAGGCTTTTCCCGTGCCCTCGCCAATCAGGCGGAAGGCCTCCTCCCGAAGACGGGCTATTTCTGTGATGATATTTGGAATATACTGATATTCAGTAAGATAACATTCAAAATTAGAAGCAGTGAAAAGCAAGGCCTTGTCGTGGATCTGGGTTAATTCATTCTCAACGAGTTGGGGATCAACCGGAGATGCGATAGGGGTCATATTCATTTGTTGAGGTTTTTTTTCAGGCTTGGGGATGTTGGCTTCGAGGGCGTATGAGCGGCTACGGAGATAGGCGGCCAGTTCCTTGGGCTTGTCGTAGCTCGCCACTTCGGCGGCGGGGATGGGCTTGCCCACCATCAGCGTGAAGTCGGTGTCGTGCTTGTTGATCAGTTCGCGGGTCAGGCGGGCGGTGCCTAACATGGAATGGATCCTGTCGACGGCATAGAACAGCCTCGAGTTCCTTCCCTCCCAGAAGACCGGGACGACGGGCACGCCGGCGTTCTTGGCGATACGGGCGATGGAGGTGCTCCAGGGCAGGTCTTCGGGATAGTCATGGCCATGATAGCGCGACACCTCGCCGGCCGGGAACACGCCGAGGCCGTTGCCCGCGGCGATATGCTGCACGGCACCTTTGATGCCGCCTACGCTGCTCTTCCACTCGGGATTCTCCGTGAAGGGGTTCACCGAGAAGAACGCCTCCTTGAGGTTGGGGATGTGCGAAAGGATGAAGTTCGCCATCAGCTTGAAGTCGGGACGCACCTTGGCGATGACGCTATAAAGCATCACGCCCTCGATGCCCCCGAAAGGATGGTTGCTCACCAACACGAAGCCACCCTCCTTGGGGATGTTCTCCAATTGGTTCTCCGGCACGTTGACGTGGATGTTCATGTTCTCCAACAGGTGGTCGGCGAACTCACGGCCCTGATAGTCAGCGGCTCCGTCAAACAAACGGTTGATCTTACCCAGGCGCAGGTAAGCATAGGCCAGCCCCGCCACACCAGTGCCGAAGAAGCCTTTCAAGCCCAAGGCCTTCTTAAGATCCGCATTCGTTACGACTTTTCTCATGGTCATTATTGGTTGCAAAAGTAAAAAATTTAAACATGCAATCAAAGTTTAACGATGGAAAGTTTTTGTCTTCAAAAACAGCAGCGCTTTTATTAATATATAAGGTGAAAAACAAATTTTGGAACAAAAAAAAAGACATGCAAAAAAATTTATAAAAAAATGATGCAAAAAAAGATTATTTGTATCTTTGCAGGAATAGAAATAAGCAAATAACAAAGTATTTTGTATATATTATTGAAAATCAAACTTTTAAAAACAAAAAACATGAAAACGAAATCTTTACTACTTTTCATGCTGATGGCGCTATTTGCGCCGTGGGCAGCAAATGCACAAAACTCAATTCCTTTCAATGAGGGATTTGAGAGCATGACATCTGTTGACGATCTGACCGCAGCTGGTTGGACTTTGTCAACTACAGAGTCTGGAACTTTCTTGGCAATTGAAACAAGTGCTTCAAATGTCTATGAAGGTTCCAAGTCGTTAAACCTTGACGCCTGGGACGCTTCTTCCAGCTCTTCCGTCCAGTATCTGGGTCTTCCCCTTGTGGCTGGAGACCTCAACACACTGCAAATCTCCTTTGCATACAAAGTGTCCGGCGGTACCATTAACGTTGGTTATCTGACCGATGCCACTGATTTCAGTACGTTTACCTCTTTGGCACAGTACAGCTCTTCCTCAAGCTTTACTGTGAAAACCACTGACCTGTCTGAGGCACCTAGAGATGCTGCCCGTCTTGTTCTCAAATACACAGGCTGGTTCCGTTGCTACCTTGACTCTTTTGAAGTGAAAGCCCTTCCTTCTTGCCAAGCAGCTACGAGCATTACCGCAAGCGACATCACTGCAACGTCGGCCACCATTGCTTGGGAAGGCGAAGGCAACACCTGGAACCTCAAGTACAATGGCATTGAGGTGAACGGCATTTCCGCCATGAGCTATAACCTCACCAGCCTCACTGATGGCACCAATTACACTGTGAGTGTCCAGAATGTTTGCGGCGATGGTACCACCACCGATTGGATCAGCACGACATTCCGCACCCCTGAAATTTGCCCCGATGGTAAGATCTGCATTGGCGAAGGCACGACCACAAGCACCTATCTGCCTGCCAACAACTATTACAATTATAGTTTGTCACAGCAAATCTACACTGCCGACGAAATCGGCGAAGCTGGTGCCATCCTGAGCATCGACTTCTTCAAGGCT
>JAEEGL012007001.1_pt1 | contig 13839 bp, 12 predicted proteins | sample 9134231 | NCBI WGS metagenome assembly JAEEGL01 (sample SAMN16246548, study PRJNA631951) | gut metagenome | biome: gut microbiome; feature: rumen; material: fiber-attached | host: Bos | place: Iran: Karaj | collected 2018-10
ACCACACCACCTCTCGCGCTGCGTCGAGAAGCGCGTCGCCGCGGAGCGGCGCCGACGGCGCGCCGGCGGTCTCCGGGGCGTCGGCCCTGAACGCCGCGCGCCCGACCTCGTCGATTTCGAGGTGCAGCTCGAACATCGCTAGGCCCTGAACGCGGCCGATGCCGTCGAGCGCAGCCTCGCGACGCCGGCGGACATGTCGGGCATTGAGAAGAGGTGGCTTCCGGCGACGAACATGTTCGCCCCGGCGGCGGCGGCAAGCGCGCACGTCTCGTCGTTGACCCCGCCGTCAACCATTATGTCGATTTCGGGGCGGCGCGCGCGCAGCGCCGAGATCTTCGGCAGGCAGGCCTCTATGAACCGCTGCCCCCCGTATCCCGGATGCACCGTCATGACGAGCAGCTCGTCGCACTCGCCAAGGTACGGGAACACCCTCTCGACCGGGGTCTCCGGATTGAGGGCGAGCGCGGCTCGCGCGCCAAGCGAGCGGATGCGCGCGAGCTCGCGGTGGAGGTCGCAGTCGGCCTCGATGTGCACCTGGATCGTCTGCGCGCCTGCCTTGAAGAACACCTCCGAATAGAGGTCGGGGCGCGTCATCATCAGATGCACATGGCGGTAGAGCGCGGGCTCCACGCGCTGGGAGAGGGACGCCACGCCGGGGCCGAAGGATAGGTTCGGCACGAAGTGCGCATCCATGACGTCAAGATGCAGCCCGTCCGCCCCCGAGCGCGCAACGCGAGATATGCCCTCCGCGAGCGCGCCCAGGTCCGCCGCGAGAAGCGAGGGGAATATCTGGACGCCCGGCATCCTACTTGTTGTCCTGCAGGTCGGTGTAGGTGCCGCTGTGGTAGGATAGCTCGTGTCCAGCGCAGAGCTTCTGGGTGAGCTTTTCAAGGTCGATGCTTCCCTTTACGGGCACCAGCAGCTTGGCGACGTGCCCGTCGGCGAACGCGACGTGCCCGGCCCAGTGGCCGACCTTCTGCTTGTGGTTGAAGCCGATGACCTCCTTGTCGTCGTACTGCAGCACGGAGTCGCCCTTCTCGCCCTTCCCGTTGAGGTTCGCCTCGAGCTTGTACGTCGGGTCGTCGACGCCCTGGATCTCCGCGAAGAGCAGCACCCGCTCCGGGGCGGAGAAGCTGCTGTGGCTCTTGCCGGTCCAGTTGTGGAGCGAGTCGTTTCCGTTCGAGGCCCATCCGAAGGTGGCGTTCATGACGTAGCTCCAGCCTGGATGGCGCTTGTTCTTCTTGTAGCAGGCGTCCGCGTGCACGGGGCACTGGTAGAGGCTGCGGCTGCGGTTCAGGTGGCTCCAGAGGAGACCCGCCGTGAGGGCGTAGCGCAGGCCGTCGCTGGCGTTCTTGTTGCTGAAGTTGTCCTCGTCGGAGAACGGAATGATCGCGCCGGGCTTCTCCTTGCCGAGCTTGCGCGCGATCCAGCCGTGCTGCTGCGCGTGGCCGAGGCCGCCCATGCCGTACGTGTTGTAAACATACGAGCCGGCGGGGGGGAAGCACCCCTGATGCCCGTCGCTCTCGTGCTGCAGAGCGTAGTTGCAGGCGGCCTGCGCGAGCGCGCGCATGTTGCTCATGCACTTCGTCGCCTTGGCCGTCTCAGACGCGCCTCCGAAGAAGCCGAGCATCACTCCGGAGAGGATGCCGATGATGGCGATCACTACGAGCAGCTCGACCAGCGTGAACGCTGACTTTGAATTTCTAGCCATGGCCGCCTCTTCTATCCGATTCTGCCGAGCGCGATGATCGTGAACACCATCGTGAATATGGCCACGGTCTCGACGATGCCGAGCGCGCCGAAGTAGTTGGTGAGGCCCTGCCCCGTCTCGGCCTGCGCGTCGCACGCCGCCGCGGCCGCGCGCCCCTGGAAGAGAGCCGAGAGCCCTATTCCAAGGCCCGCGAAGATGCCGAGAAGCACACAGGCGAGGCCTGCGTTCTTGACGCTGCTCTTGGAGAGCATGATGAACATGAGGATCATTCCGTACAGCGTCTGCGTGATCGGCGCGCCGACGAGGCCGAGCAGTATGAACGGCGCCGGCTTGTTCGCCGCGTAGCACTTCTTCCACGCCCCCACCGCCGCCGAGGCCGCAAATCCGGTTCCGAACGCGGACCCCGCCGCGCTGAGGCCAAGGCACGCGATCGCGCCCGCTATGATCATTGGATCCATTGTTGTTTCCTTTCGTTGTTGCTTGACTTTTCTGTTGCTCAAATTCAGTGCGGCCGACTCCTCGGTCGCCGTCGACCGCCTTCGACCGCCGATCTCTTCAGCCACATTACGTCATCCGCCTTTCCTGAACGGCTTGAACGCATAGCCCGCCCACGACACGCCCTTGTGGTTCGAGAATTCGAGCGTGTTCAGGCGCACGGCGTGGACGAGAATCGAGAGACCGGCCATCGCGAGGTTCAGGCCGTGACCCACGAGCAGAATCAGCACGAGCGGAAGCCACTTGATCCAGAGCGGCAGCTCGAGCCCGACGGCCATGGAGTTGAAGTTCTCGGCCACCTTCACGCTCGCAAGGCCCACCGCGAAGAGGCGCACGTAGCTGATGATGTCGCCCAGGGCGCTCATGATGTTTAGCGGCAGCATCCCGAGCTCGATTCCCCTCGTCTTCAGCTCGCTTCCCTTCAGAGTGAAGCCGAACACCATGACGAGCGACACCCCGAACATCCAGAACGCCCACTTCGGCACCCCGCCGAATATCCCCACGATGGAGTTGGTGACGATGTACATGAAGAGCAGAATTCCCGCCCACCCGAACTGCGCTATGCACGTGCGGTCGTTGATGGTCTGGATTCCGCTCCAGATGCGCGCGATCATCAGGTGCGACACGCCTATCGTGAAGCAGAGCAGCATCATGTTCGAATACGTCTCGTCGGCGAGCCACTTGACTGTGGGCCAGTTCCGCGCGAACGGGAGGCCGGCGCCGAACCAGGTGTTGGAGAGAATCCCCCACAGCACGGTGGCGGACGAGAATACCGTGAGCAGCGTGAGCCAGCTGCGGACGAGCCTCGGGCGATGCCTGTCGCCCTTCGGCCTTGTCTTGCGCCATCCCCACAGCGTCGCCGCGAGGAATATCAGCCCGTATGCGCCGTCGCCCACTAGCATCGCGAAGAAGAGGGAGAAGTAGCACAGGAACGGCACCGAGACGTCGCTCTCCGTGTAGCCGGGCGCGATCCCAAGCCCCTCGAAGAGCGCCGCCACGGGGCGGAACAGCTTCGGCGGCCGTATTAGGGTCGGCGGCATCTCGCCGCCCTCGGCGTCGCGCAGGAGAAGCCCCCACGCCTTGGTCACGGCCTTCGCCCTCAGCCGCGGCACGCCGTCAACCGGTATCCACCCCTCTATCCAGGAGACCGCGCCCTGCGTCGAAAGAGAGTCGCGCACGGACTCGAACGCCACGCGGTCCTTCAGCTCCGGATAGCGCCCGGTTATCCACGTCTCGTCCGTGCCGGCGAGCTCTGCCTCGCGCGCCGCAACCGTCGCCTCCGCATCCGCAAGGCGCCTGCGCATCTCCGAAAGACGCATTCTGGGCAGCGGGTCAGGCAGCTCGCAGACGCCGGAAAGGTCGATGCCCTGGTCGATCAGGCTCTTCGCGAGCGCCGGGTCGAAGTCTCCGTAGGGCTCGTAGATGGCAATCTGGCGGCGAAGCTCGTCCGCCTCGCCCTGCGCGGCCTCGCGCGCGGACTCCAGCTCCTGGACCTCCTCGACCGTGCGCCTGCTCGCGGACGCGCCGGTATCCGCGCCGACGGCTCTCCTCGCCCGCATCACCAGCCGCACCGCCTCCATCGCGCCTTCGAGGTCGCCCTTCGCCGCCGCCGAGGCGGGCGACTCCGCGCCGGCCAGCTCCACGTGGACGCATCCCATGTCGCGGAGCGTCTCGAGCGTCTTCGCCGCGTCCTCCGAGACGCAGACGAGCGTCAAATGCTTCATCGGCACTATCATGCCGCGCCCTCCACGCCGTCTTCCCCTCCGGGAGAACGGCTCTTGGCTATCTTCCCGCGCGTCACGGCGGCGGTCTGCTCGTCGCCTATCGCGATCTTTATGACGCGGATATTCTCGCGGCACTCCGGTATCTTGACCTTCTCGAACAGGTTCACGCGCTGGGACGTCGTGCGCAGCTCCTCGGAGATGAGGGCGCGCTGCTTCTGCAGGATCAGCCTCTCGCAGCGCAGCGCGAGGACGTCGGCGAGAGCCGCCGTCGCGTCGTCGATCCAAGCCGGCGTCTCCCAGAGGTCAATCTCCCCCACGTCCACGTCAATGCCCTCGAACACGGGAATCTCAACTCCGGCCACGTTCGCCGTCGAGCGGCGGATGTTCTTAACGGCGACAAGCCCGCGCAGGGCTTCGCCGCCGTCGGAAAGCAGCGACACCCACGAGCCGATCTTCGCCCGCACCTCAGCCTCGCGGGCCGACACGGCGTCCGCCTTGGCGACGATGGCTGCGATCTCGCCCTGAAGCTGCTGCTTCTTGAGCTGCAGCATGGGCAGAAATCTGCCGAATCGCTTCAAGGCGTCCGTCTGGGCCTTAAGCTCCGTCTTTGTCAGCTTTATCCTAGCCATAGGTGCGTTTGGAGGTCTCCGGGCGAATATTATACACCTTTTCGACCAAAGAATCAACTGCCCGGAAGACCGTCCTATCTCTTGAAAGTGACCTGCTTTATCACCGGCACGGCAAACGGCCCGGGCTTCCTGATGAACACGAGCGTGTTGCCGGGCTCCAGCGAGAGCTGTATCTTCTGCCCGTCGGCCCACACGTCTATCCGCCCGTCCGCAGGCCTTGCCACGCGAACCGCCTTCACCGTCTTCGGCAGGGCCGTCCAGCTGCGCAGATCCGCCGCAGTCGAAAGCCTAGCCCAGGCGGCGACCCCGAGCTGGGACGCCTTGAGGGCGATGCGAGTGTAGTTGTCGCGCACGTTGTCCGCCGTGACGCCCAGCGCCACCTGCACGCCGGCCCTGACCATCGTGCGCGTTATCTCGCGGGCGATGGCGCCTCTCATATAGACGTCGTATTCGACCTTGACGAGCTTGTCAACGTCGGCGACGTCGTCCATCCGCGCGTCCTCCCCTCCGCTCGTGGTCACGCGCCACGTCGCCGCAGCCTTCGACCGCTCGCGCAGAACCGGCAGCGCCATCCCGACGTATGGCAGATAGTGCCTGACGAACGGCATGAAGATGAGCGGCAGGTCGAGCCTCCACTCCTCGCGGCACGGGCAGAGGCCGTCCTCGGCCCATATCCACACCTGGTTCATCGGCTTGCCGCCCTGGCGCGACTCGGCGTAGTCCTGCACGACCGTCCTGCAGTTGGGCGCGCACGCGGCCGCCTCGCGAAGATGGTTGCGGTCGCCGTCGCCGTTGATCCAGCGGAACACGCCCGTGACGTGCGAGGCGTAGGGATTGGTGTAGTCTGCCGCGCCAAGGGTGTCCAGCCTGCCGGAAGTCATCGTGTCGAAGTTGCACTTCTCGCGTATCATCGCCCTGAATGAGGCGTCGCCCATCGCGCTCGTCGTCTGCCGGCCGTAGTCGCCCTGGGCGGTCGTGTTCTGCGACTTGGCGTAGTCCGCCGACTCGGTGCGCATCCTGTTGTCGGCGGCCTCGATGTCCTTGCGCCTGTCGGCTATCCAGTTGCTCTGGTACTGCGACGCCCTGTTCAGCTCGACGCGGGCCAGATCCGGCTTGCCCTCGCACATGAAGTCGATCGCCTTGTAGAGGCACGTGAACACGCGGTCTATTCCGCCGCCGTCGTAGGTGAACGCCCGGTCGTTGGTCATCATGGCGAACGCGCCTTCGCCGCCGCGCGCGAACACGGAGGTCCGGTCGTTCTGCGCGAACACGTCCTCGGCGGCGTCGAAGCTGGCGAGCGCGCCGGCCTTGTCGTCGGCCATGTACTGCGCGGCCCCTGTCATGAGCCGCCACAGAAGCTGGCTGTCGTCGCCCTTGTCCGCGAGACACTTCATCTCGGAGATCGGCGCGGCGTACTGTCCGTTCGATATGTTCGCCTCGTAGTCGTGCAGCACCTCCTCCGTGGTGCGGCACCCCGCCGCGCACGCAAGAGCGAGCGCGGCCGCCGCAGACTTCCAGGATCTCATCGACGCCATCCTACCAGCCGATGTTGATGATCGGGAAGAACCACTGCGAGCGGGCGAAGTTCAAAAGGCCGATCTGCACGCCGTCAAGGCGGTCGGCGTAGTTGACCAGGCCGATCTGAAGGCCGCACATGCGACGGCCGACGACGTTCACGAGGCCGTTCTGCCAGCCCCAGGCGTTTTCGACGACGTACGTGCCGCACCAGTTGATGAAGAGACCCTTCGCCGTGTAGCTCTGCGAGAACACGCCGAAGTCGAACGCCGACGTGCTGCGGTACGCGCCCCAGCCAAGGTTCATGCGCACGCCCGTGACGTCCCAAGACGAGTTCGGCACGGCCCAGGGAAGAAAGGTGAAGCCTATGACCGTCATGCCGTCAACGTATCCGTACCCTGTATCAGTGGTGCGCGGCACGTACGCGACGCCCGTCGCGCCGCCGATGCCGCCCGTGTGGTCGTTCGCCACGCCGGCTCCCGGAACGAGCGCCTGCGCCGCAGCCGACATCGCGGCGGCCGCAGCCGCAATCATTATCATCTTCTTCATTCTGATCCTCCTTTGGTTTGCGTATAGTTTCTCAAATCCGCGGCCCTTTTGCAAGCCATAACTTGCCGACGCGCAATGGCGAAGCGGCCGCCGGCCGCGGCTAGGGCCCTACCTCGATCACCTGCGTGGACACCTTGACGTCGCCGACGCCGGCTCCGTCGCCGCCGAACGACTCGGCAATGTCGCCAATGCCCCCGAGCCCGCCCGCGTTCGTGCAGTCGAAGATGTTCTTCATCGTGTCGTGTATCACCTCCACGTCGTCGCCGGCATAGCCCATCTCGCGGGCGACCTGGCGCAGCAGCGTTGAGCGCTCCTCCTTCGCGGCAGTCGCCATCTCAAGGCCGATCTGCACCATTTCCTGAAGGGTGTCCTGGTCGGGAATGCCGCCCTTCATCTTGGCGGCCGCCGCCTCACGCTTGGCAAGCAGCGACATGAAGCGGGTGTGGTTCTCGCGCTCGCGGGCGGACATCCCGGCCACGTCTATCGAGGCCAGATAGTCCTGCCTGCTCTTGGCGCGCTTCGCCAGCTTCGCGCGCAGCTGCGAGAAGGCGTTCGTCACATGCGAGAACTCGTCATTTGAAAGCTTGTTCTTCAGCTCGCCTAAAATGTCGCCGTTCTGGCCCACCTTCACCACCTTCGAGGGGTTGCCTTCCGCGACGGCCTTCTGCGCGGCTTCGGCCTCCTTCCTGGCCAGCTCCGCGTCCTTTGCGCTCTTGGCGGCGGCGCGGCGGGCGGACGCAAGATCCTTCTCGAGCTCGCCTATCCGCTTCTTCGCTTCGACCAGGCGCGCGTCCTTATTGTCTGCCGGCCTGGGCTCCTCAACGGCCGCCTTCGCAGCCGCTCGGCGGGACCACGCCTCGCCCGCAAAGAATCCGCCAGCCGTTCCGGCCAGCGCCAGCACAATCCAGATAACATTCTTCATTTCGCTTTTCCTTCTTTCTTTTTTCCGCCGCCCACGCAGCGGTGAATGGCATTTTACCAAATTTTCACTCCGCGCACAAGTGGCTATTTCGTGCGAACGGGCGCGGCTTCGGCCAGGCGTCTCGCTGGCGGAGAAGCCCCGCAGCCCGCTCATCCGAGACGGCAGGCGAAGTCGTCGTACCCGAACGTGCGCAGAGTCTCGACCACGCCGTTCTCGCGGCGCAGCGCGATCTCGGGCAGGTTCACCCCGTTGAAGGTGTTGTTCTTCACCATCGAGTAGATCGCCATGTCCTCGAACGCGACGGCGTCGCCCTCCTCGAGAGGATGGTCGAAGCTGTACGTTCCGATCTCGTCTCCGGCAAGGCACGTGGGGCCGCCGAAGCGGTAAACGAAGCCGGTCGCCGCATGATCCGCGATCGCGGCGCCTGCGACGCGGGGCGTGTACGGCATTTCAAGGACGTCCGGCATGTGGCAGGCGGCGCTCACGTCGAGGATCGCGTTCGAGACGCCGTCGGCGCCGCGCGGCTGTATCTCAAGCACGCGGCACTCCAGAGTTCCTGCGTCGAGCGCGACGGCCTCGCCCGGCTCGAGATACACCTCAAGATGCGGATGGCGCGCGCGGAAGCCCCTCAGCAGGGCGACAAGCCCCTCCACGTCGTAGTCGCGCCGCGTGATGTGGTGCCCGCCTCCGAAGTTCACCCACTTGACTCCGGGCAGCAGATCGCCGAACCTCTCCTCGAACCCGGCCAGCACCCTGCGCAGCTCTTCCACGCCCTGCTCGCACAGGCAGTGGAAATGAAGCCCGTCAACGGCCGATCCGGCGTCGCCGAGGTCCGCGCGGCGCGTTCCAAGCCGCGACGACGGCCGGCACGGGTCGTAGGCGGGCGTGGTCGCCACGGACACCTCCGGATTCACCCGCAGCCCCACCGACACCCCGGCCTCGCGCGCCGCGGCGCCGAACTTCTCCACCTGGCGCGGCGAATTGAACACGATGTGGTCAACAATTCCCAGAAGCTCCGGCATCTCCCCTGGAACGAACGCCGGCGCGAACACGTGCGTCTCGCCGCCGAAGAAGTCATGGCCGTGACGCGCCTCGAAGAGCGAGCTCGCCGTCGTCCCGGAGAGATACTTCGCGCAGAGCGGATACGCAGCCGCGCAGGAGAACGCCTTCTGGGCGAGAAGTATCTTCACGCCTGCGCGGTCGGAGACGCCCTTAAGCGTTTCGAGGTTGCGCCTGAGCGCGGCCTCGTCGATGACGTACCTAGGCATGGCGGTCAGGTGACGGTGCGGTATTTCTTCACGGCCTCGGCGTAGGCGGGCGTATCGACGAATCCGCAGCTCTTGAACTCGGGGCAGAAGCCGCGATACACGCAGTCGGGAACGCAGCACTCGGCCAGCTCCGGCTCCTTCTCCGCTATGGCATCGACTACGAGCCTCCACGCCGCGCGGGTTTCGGGGCTCGCCTGCGAGCAGAGGCGTCGCCTGCTTATGAACATGATCTCCGCGGCGTTCGCGAAGCACTCGTGCTCCACCGAGGCGTCCTGCGGCTTGGCCGTGCGGTCCTCGCCCGTGCGGTCGGTGCGCTGCGTCGATACGAAGTGCTCTATTCCGTACTTGTGGCGCACGAAGTGCACGCTCACCCAGTACGGCAGGTCTATCCACTTCCATCCCACGAGCAGCTTGCGGATTGGCGAGTGCTCGGCGAGGAGGATGCGCTTCTTCCACTTGGAGGAAGGCTCCTTCCGGCCCTCCGGCATCCGTATGGTGGTGCGCGCCGCGTCGGCCACGTCGCGCCACGTGCCCAGTATCCTCAGAAACTTGAGAGACGGCTTCTTCTCCATTTGGCTACCCCCTTCGCTGCGGCATTCCGCTCTACTCTATCGGCCCCCATCTGTGCGTGAGGATCGGCCAGAACACTCCCCCCGCCACGCCAACGAGATTTCTCGACGGCACCGGCCCCCAGTACCGGCTGTCGAAGCTGGACGGCGAATTGTCGCCGCACGCATAGTACTCGCCCGGCCCGAGCACGACCTCGTCGCCCGGCTGCGCGAGCGTGCGCCCCGGCATCCCTTGGCCCACGCCGAAGCTCGGCCTGTACCCTGCGTACGGATACGCCTTCTCGTGCCACTTCTCGTGGTTCTGTATCTGCGCGACGCGGCGGGGCGTCATGGGCTTCTCGCCGTTCACGCGAAGTTCGAACTTCCGCTCCCCGCCTTCGACGCCCGCCTCAACGATGGACAGCCGCTCGCCGGGAACGCCCGTCATGCGCTTGATGTAGTGCGTCCCCTGCTGGACCTCGTAGCGGCTTCCGTCCCTGCCGACGTACGTCCCCGCGGGCGACTTGCCAACGCCCGACGTGGAGAACACCATGACGTCGCCCCTGCGCGGATGGCGGAAGTTCCACAGCCAGCGGTTGACGAAGAGGAAGTCGCCGGACTCCACGTACCCGCTCCAGAGAAGCTGCCCCGGGCGCACCATGTCGCCGTCGCCGAGCCCGTTTGGAAGGCACGCCCTGTGGCTGTACGGTCCGTCGCCCGTCTCCTGCGGATGCAGCACGTCGGTTGGCACCAGCATCGGCCCGCTCATCGTGCCGTCAACGCCGTTCACGACGAACATCTCGTAGTGGCCGGTGTTCGTGGAGCGGAAGCGCAGCAGACCGCCGATCTGCGCTGTGAAGCACTCGTACATCTTGCCGGTGAGAAGCCACTTGTACCATCTCAGCCCCGGCGCCTTGTCGAGGAACGTCGCCTGCGCCGGGCTGCACGTCTCGGAGTGGTTGCCGTAGAGAGTGGGCTGCATCGAGCCTGTTGGGATGTGGAACGGCTCGTAGAAGTACGCCCTGAACGCCATCGCCACCGATATGGAGACCACGAGGATGTCCAGCCATTCACGGCAGGCGGCATAGCTCTTGGGCGCGTCAAGCTCCTCGAGCGTCTCGCGGCACGCATCGACGTTCCTCTCCTCCCACGCCCCGCGCAGACGCTTCATCGCCGCGCCGTGCTCGCCGCCGTCCATGTAAGCCGGCAGGTCCTCGTAAGAGAGGATGAACGTGCGGGCGGCGGAGAGCACGGACTTCTCGAACTTGACGCGCTTCGCCTTCGCGGAGAACGGCACGCGGCCCAGGCAGAGGGACCACAGGCACCACAGCACGAACAGCGCCGAAAATATCGTCAGACCGCCAAAGAGCATGGTTGACATCAGACAGCTCCCTTCTTTTCGCCAGGATCGTTCGCGGCGGCGCCCTCCGGCGGGCGCACCGCAGGCTGCAGGTATATCGGCAGGGGCTCGGGGCGCGGCAGGTCGGGATGCGCCACGGCAACCTCCGCGAGGCGCTGCGCGAGAGGCACGAGCGAGCCCTTGTAGTGGTGGCCGAACACGCCCTGGAGCAGATGCTCTATGCGCGCGCCGTCCGGCGTGACCACGGCCCAGTGCTCAGGCACCGCCCCGGCCAGACCGTCCCTCGTCACAAGCGTGAAGTCCTTTACCAGCGTCACGCCGTCGTACACCACCACCCAGAAGCGGTCGCGGCGCGCGTCGCCCACGACGGCGGTGCGCGCCCCGTCGCGCGTGAGGGCGTAGGTCGAAGGAAGCCCCACCACCTTGGCCCTGCCTTCGCCGCTCCCCAGGGCAATCCCCTGCGCGAAGGCAAGCGCGGCGCGTATGCCGGCGAACGAACCCGGCCCCTGCCCGACCAGCACCTGGTCGAGGTCGCCCACGGACAGGCCGCGGGCTGCGAGGAACTCGCGAATCTTCACCGGCCACTCCGCGCTGCGGGAGTCCATGCCGGCGAACACTCGCCCCGTCACGCTGCCGTCCATTGCCAGCGCGACGCTCTGAGTGTCGGTAGATCTGTCGATTGCCAAAATCTTCATCGGCGGATATTTTATCATTTGCGCACCGCGACTGCAACCAAATTACACCAAATTATACCCGCCGCGCACGGGCGTTCACGGCGAGCCGATGTCAGGGGACGTCAATCCTGACGACATAGAACATCTGACTGTCGGACGGCGCGACCGGAACTTCGATCGTCACCGTGCCGTCTCCGTTGGGCGTCGCGGCCACCCCGGCAGTATCCATCGCGTAAGTCGTGACGCGCGACGGATCGCCGGACTGGAGGCTTTCCAGGTCGGCTGCGCAAACCACCTCCAGCAGGTCCATGAACTGCACGGCCGCCCCGGCTGGCATGGCGGAGACGACGAGGGTCACACTATCATCCGCAACTGCAATCGACTCGATCATGAGGCTATCCACCCCTGAATAGACGACCTTCTGTGCGGTGTTGGCGGCGGAAGAGTCGGTGGCTACAACCCGGTAGAGCTGTCCGTTGGCGATGAAATACGTCGTTTCGTCACTGTACGTGGCCTTAAGATAGATGAAGACCTTGCCTTCGGCGTTGGCGACGATGTTGGAGGCGTTGTAGTAGTCCGGAAGTCCCGTGAAGACCACGGGCGCGTTCGGCTCAAGCTCTGGCACCTCGATGCAGGCGGCAGTGTCGCCCTGCGGCGTCTTCGCGTTGATCGCGAGCGCATCATGGGTATAATAGTTCGGATCCTTTCCAATGTAGATGTTGCCGCCGAAAACGACCGAGTCGTCGATGCCATCTACGGTCCCCACCGCGCCGCTGAGCGCCACGAAGTTGCCGCCGGTGATCGTGATGCCGTGCCCCCACTCGTAATACATCCCGTCGCTGATGCCAATCGCGGGGCAACCCCACCAGTCGCTGACAGCCCCGCCCTTCGCGTTGAGCCATCCGTCGCCGCCGATTTCGAGATTCGAGACGCCGGGCACCTCGAGCGCGGCGCAGTACCTGCCGGCTTCGAGCGTGTTCGTGCCAGTGAACCACACGCGCGCCGCCAAGTTGGACGCGATCGCGAACGGCGTGCAGCGGCTCGCCGTCGCCTTGAGGCAGAGGTTGGAGAGCGTGACCATGGACTCCGTCTCCACGCGCACGCGCACCTTGCCCTCGACGTTGGTGCCGGAGATGACGAACGGCCCGTCGCCCGCGAGCGTCAGCTTCGACGTGCCGGGCCACCACTCCCAGCCCTCGCCCCAGCCGCGCGCGACCTCCACGCCATCAACGAACACGCCCGTCGGACGCATGTTCTCGTACAGGACCGCCGTCGTGACAGCATCCCCCGTGACGTCGACGTACCAGAGCCTGCCACCAACCAGCACGAGATTCTCGCCTCCCGGAAGCCAGAGGTAGATCTTGCCGTCGGCGTCGGCGAAGATGCTTTCCGCGCCGTATGCCCAGGCGGCGCCGTTCAGTTTCACTTCACCAAGGTCCACGGCCGCGTTCGGCGTGAATCCGGGGAATGCCACGCACCAGATGCGCTCCGTGGCGTTAGATGCGACGGGGTCCACGATGCCTTTGTTCGTCGCGTGCACGGAACCGCCGGTGACGAGAACTGACCCCTTCGCAGCGGCGTTACGGCCCGCGCCGATATCGGTGGGGGCATAGTCGCTGTTCTTGTTCGCCGTCGCCACGACGGTGCCGCCGGTGATATGAACGATGCCGCAACCGCTATCGAGTCCACCGCCAATTGCGGCGGCGTATGTTTGCGATGTCGCCGTCACGAGGCCACCCGAAATGGTGATCTTCCCGCCTTCGCCGTACTCGCCGCCGCCAATGCCCGCACCGAACTGGTCGCCGCTGGCCGAGACAACGCCGCCGGAGATTGCAATCGTCCCGGAGTTGCCGAAATAGCCACCTCCGATGCCGGCCGACACATAGCCTGCCGTAGCCGTCACCGAGCCGCCGGAAATGGCGATCGTGCCGCCGGACGTGCGCGCGGTCCGTTCGCCCGCACCACCTCCGATGCCGGCGCCATTGGAACCGCCGGTGGCCTTCACGGTTCCGTTGGTAATGGTAGTGGTTCCCCCGTTGCCGTCCTGGCCACCGCCGATGCCCGCGGCGAAAGAACCTCCAGTGGCTTTGACGGAACCGCCATTGATCGTGATGTTGCCCGCGTTTTTTCCGTCGGCACGGGCGCCGCCGATGCCGGAGCCGTATTCTCCGCCGACCGCTTCAACCGAGCCTTCGCCGCCGATGGTCACGGCCGCGCCGGCAGGAACCTGCAGCCCGGCGCAGTTTTTGCCGCTCTTGAGGGTGTTGGTGCCCGCCAGCGTCAAATCGACCGACATGCCAACCTTGATGGCGAAGGCCGCGCGGTTTTCGACGCTCGAAGCGTTGAGCGTCAGGTTCGTGACCGTCACGGCGCAGTCGGCCTCGGCCAAGATACCCCTGCCGTTCGCGGAGCCGGCGATTTCAAACGGCCCGGCGTCCACGAGG
>JAEEGL013698161.1_pt1 | contig 13839 bp, 16 predicted proteins | sample 9134231 | NCBI WGS metagenome assembly JAEEGL01 (sample SAMN16246548, study PRJNA631951) | gut metagenome | biome: gut microbiome; feature: rumen; material: fiber-attached | host: Bos | place: Iran: Karaj | collected 2018-10
CGCAAATCCTCCTACATCAGTCGACAGCGGTGTTTCAGTAGCTCTATCTCTGTCTCAAATGTTGAAATATGGTTTTTCAGACTATCGGTTTTAGCCGCCCAGAATAGCTGAAGCCGACGGAGTTCAGCTTTCTCGAACTGGCTCTGGCGTGTCAGTTCGGATAGTTCGGCGGCGGAAAGAGGTTGCTTACGTCTGCGGTCGCGCTCGGATTTGTGCTTTTGGTTGTCGGCTTTTCTTTTAGCTATTTCGGTTTCAGCTTGAGACTCGGTTTCAGCAAGTTGCTGTCGGAGGCCGGTTAGTTGCGCTGATTTTTCAGCATCACTAATCCGCCTGTTCAGCTCCGAAATCTGCTTTTCGGTCTGTTTGAAATGGCCGTCGGATTGAGTGTAATCAAATATTGGCGGAACAAAAAAACTATGGTTGCCACTGCCGGCTATCAAACCCGAAAAGGCGGCAACATAGCCCAACTGCCCGCTTTTATTTTGCGCCACCAGTACACCGAACATCTTTCCGGCTTGCAGCTCGGTCTGCCATTCGGTGCAGGCGGCAATGTGCTTCATCAACTCACCGGCAGCCAGTCGCACCAAAAGGTGAGGCGTGTAGCAAAACGGACATGTGAACAGCTCGGGCAGCCGCACATCGTTTGGCAAGTTGTCGAATTGGTGAAACACTGTCTATTGGCAGTCGGTTTACAGTAGCCGACGGTCGGCAAACTGTTGCGGATTCTTGCGAATGGCATCTGCCAGAGTTCGGAAATCATCGTTCTCGAACTCCTCTTTTGTCAGTTCGTAGTAGCTGTGCAAATCCTCGCCCTTATCGTCTGAAATCATCACATCAATAACTACCACACCGCTTTTTTTGTAAACGGTGTAGTTGTGCATGAAAAAGTCTATCTGGTTTTTTGAACGCACAACATCCAGCTTCGGATTGCTTGCGCTTGCGCCATTTGCTTCGTTTTCCATTGTTTTATGTTTTTATGTTAATTCATTTTTTCCCTTGTAGTTCGGCGGCTTCGTCTGTATCGTCAAAATCAGGCTCAGCAAGCTCTCCGCCTTGTGGCAGACTGAATTTCAGATAGTGAATGGTGTTGCCGTCGTCGATGTGTAGCTGCTCGTAGTATGTCTTTATGTTGAGCACGTCGTCGAGCCATGGTTCGCTGTAGAGGTCGGCTGTCTGGAGCTCAACAGGCAGATTGTTCACACGCGCCACTTCGCATGTGTAACGATAGAGAAACCGGCTATCGGTTTTCAGATTCACCATTCCGCCGTCGGCAAGCAACCGCTTGTACATTGCCAGAAACGCGCTCGAGGTGAGCCGTTTTTTGGCACGGCGCTTTTTCATCTGCGGGTCGGGAAAGGTTATCCAAATCTCGTCGACCTCGCCTGGTGCGAAAAACCTGTCGATTAACTCGATGCGTGTGCGCAGGAACGCAACGTTGGGCATCTGCTCGGTGTTCGACTGTTTGGCGCCAGTCCAAATGCGCGCGCCTTTTATATCGACACCGATGAAATTCTTGCCGGGAAACAAGCGTGCCATGCCAACCGTGTACTCGCCTTTGCCGCAGCCCAACTCAAGCACTATCGGGTTGTTGTTTTTAAAGACATTGCTCCGCCAGTTGCCTTTCATCGGGCTGGTATAGTTCAAAAAATCAGCCACTTCGGGTTGAAAAACATTTTCAAACGCCGCGTTCTCCCTGAATTTCGCAAGTTTCCCTTTTCCCACTTTGCCGAAGTTAGTTGTTCTTTTCTATTCTTATACCAGCGCTAAGCACATGCGGCAGTTTCTCAACACGCATCGCCTGTTCAATATAGAATGTGTAAGTCCCTGATTTTGGAAATTTTACATTCTTTTTGTAATACACATTGTTTGTCCAGACATTGCCAAATCCGCTCCCGAGCCATTTGCCGTGGTTGTCGGCCAGAATGCACTCAAGCGTGTCCACCTGATGCGACTTGTCGGGGGCAGCAATGGTGATGAACAGATACATATTGCTGTACGGATACTGCCCGGTTATACGGTTGTTAAACAATATGTTATAGGCTTGGAGCGTGTCGGTTACCGGAACGCTGAACTCAAGCACACTGTCGCGGAGCCACTCCTCGTCGTCCATCACATGATTTTGTTCGTAATAGAGACGGCTGTCGCACGATGCCAACACCGCCAAGAGACTAATTATCGCCGCTATTCCTGTTGCCTTCATTGCGCTGTGCATTATTGCGTTCGCCGCCGTTTGAGCGGTTGCCGTGACGTTTCTTTTTCTTTTTTCTTTTCGATGAGTCGAAGCGAGTCAGGCTGTCTTGCCCAACCACTTGCGAGAAATCGATTTCCGCCGACGGACGGTTCTCTGTCTCAACATGAGTGTCGAGCTCCACTTTCTCGCCACGTTTGTTCATCTCAAGATACTCTTTTACCTTCTCGACAGGTATTGGTATCATATCCAAGCTGTTAGCATCGCCAACCGAGTACCACATCAAGCGGCGGAACACATCGGTTTTTTGATGATAAGCCTTGCCGGCAGTTGTCATAATCGAAGCCTCCGACGACGGGAAATCCTTGCGCTCGTCGATGTAGGCGTCAACCTCGTAGTTGAGGCAGCATTTCAGTTTGCAGCATTGGCCGGCCAACTTCTGCGGATTGAGCGACAGCTCTTGATAACGGGCTGCCGTGGTTGTCACTGACACAAAATTGCTCATCCAGGTCGAACAGCAAAGCTGACGTCCGCACGAACCGATACCGCCAATGCGCCCCGCCTCCTGACGGGCGCCTATCTGCTTCATTTCGATGCGGATATGGAATCTGTCGGCCAAAATTTTGATAAGCTGGCGGAAATCGACACGGTCGTCGGCAATGTAGTAGAATATGGCTTTTGTCTTGTCGCCCTGATATTCCACGTCGCCAATCTTCATATCGAGATGAAGGTCGACAGCTATCTTGCGCGACTCAATCATCGTCTCTTTTTCAAGCGCAATGGCCTCTTTCCACTTCTCGATGTCGGTGGCTTTGGCCTTGCGGTATATGGTTTTGAATTCGCCTTTCGGATTGATGTTGTATTTGCTCAGCTGGTTCAGCACAAGCTGGCCGGCAAGCGATATAATGCCAATGTCGTGGCCGGGCGAAGCCTCAACCGCCACAATGTCGCCGGCGGACAGGTGCAGGCCGTTCGAGTTGTAGTAATAGCCTTTGCGGGTGTTCTTGAATCTGACTTCGTAAATCTCGTTTTTGTTTATTCCTTCGGGAATGTCGCTAAGCCAGTCGAAGACACTAAGCTTGCCGCAGTACGGAACCTTTGTGTTCGCCGCTGTTTCGGGGTCGATGCTCTCAATAAAACACCCTCGTGATATATCGTTGCTCATAATAAACCTTCCTAAAAAGTCGGTAAATATAGTAAAAGTTGGCAGGTTTGAAAGTTGAGTTTTTCAGCCTGCCGCCACTGTCAGTTGCCCAACTCCTTCAGAAACGTTGCAAAACGCTCCACAGCAATGGCGCGGTGGCTTATCTTGTTCTTCAGTTCCGATGACATTTCGGCAAAAGTTTTGTCGTAGCCGTCGGGAATGAACACTGGGTCGTAGCCAAAACCGCCCGTGCCCGATGTTTGCAGGGCAATTCGTCCGTGCACAACACCCTCAAACAGATATTCGTTGTCGCCGATAATAAGGCAGATAACAGTGCGGAACTGCGCACGGCGGTTCTCCTCGCCCTCCATAACACGCAACAGTTTCTCCATGTTTTTCTCCGAATCACACTCAGGGCCGGCAAAGCGAGCGGTGTAAACGCCGGGTTGTCCGTTCAGTATCTCAACCTCGAGACCCGTATCGTCGGCAAAAACACTGTTGCCGCAATGCTCCTTCACATATCGCGCTTTTATGCGGGCGTTGCTCTCGAGCGTGTCACCGGTTTCAGGAATGTCGTCGGTTATGCCTATATCGTCAAGGTCAACCAAATCGTAAAGGTCGCCAATAAGCTTTTTAACCTCGCCGAACTTATGGGCGTTATGTGTTGCGAAAATCAGTTTATTCATTATTTCTTATGTCTTGAAACTTAAAAGTTACTGCCTGTTTTTCTGCTGGTCGCGATAGTATTGTAGGAAGCGCTTCTCAAAATCCTCCGACGGCGAGGCTGCCGGCGACATGCACAGATTGCCTTCAGTATCTATCAGATAATAAGACGGATAAGCTTTCACCTTGTAGCGGTCGAGTACAGTCGGGTCGCCTTTGTAGTCAAGTAACATCCAGTTGTAATGATTGCGCTTAAAGTATTTTTTCACCTTGTCGAAATCGTCGTCAATCGAGATAGACACAACCTGAATCACATCTTTTGTCTTCTCGTTCATAAGTCTCAACTGCTCAAGACTTTGCGTGCAGGCGTAGCTGTCGAGTGAAATGAAGTTGAGGTAGATGTATTTTTCGCAGAACTCATCGACACTGCGATAGACACCGGCTGTGTCGGCAAGGCAGAAGGCCGGAGCGGCGGTACCTGCTTTCGCTTTAGCGTTTTTCTGCTCAATATTCTCGGCAATGCATTTGTGCTGGTCGATTTTTGTTGTGTTTTTTATCGAGTCAAGCGTGATGAGCAAACTGCTGGCCTTGAAGTAGTAGTCATAGAGTGCGTCGTGGATGCTCTTCAGAAGTACCATTTCCTGCAAGGTGTCATTAGTTACCGCAAGGCAGTTCGACAGTGTCTGCTTGGCTTTCACCGGGCTTTTAGACAAGATGACATCGGAGTATATGCGCTCGCCCTCGCGTGTGTTCATATACATTCGCAGGAAGTTGGTGAACATCTGGTTGAACAAATCCATATAAGCCGGATTTTCATATTCTATCGGCTGATTATCAAAATATTCGCGCGACATATAACGCCAATCGCGTATGTAGCTGATGAATTTCAGCCATGCGTATTTGTATTGCCTGTAAACGCTGAAAAACTCGTTCGGGATAGAGTCGAACGAGGTTTCCATTGTTTCTATCAAACTGTCGGTAAATTGCTTATCCGGATTTTTCAGCATTCGGTAGTAGTTGCGCTCAAGGCATTCTTGGTAGGTATAGTCGAACAAATCGACATACATGTTCAGATTGTAGCGGTCGGGGTTCTTTATTCCGACCAGAAACTCATCTGGCACAAAATATGGGTTGAGCATATCGGCTTTGCTCAGTGGCTCATAATCGGGCAAAAGAACAGTGTAAGTCATTGAAGTATCGGCATATAAGATGCCGTTGGCACGTCCCAACTTGAGCGTCACCCGGCAGGTGCTGGCTATTTTGAGCGGCAGACGGAAATTGCCAAGACTGTCGGCCACCGTGCTTCCAACCAGCGTGTTGGCGCCTGATATGTAGTCGGTGCAGGCGTAGGCTTCAATCTTCTGATTCCGATAGGATAGATTGCAGCCCTCAACAATTGTTGTCTGTGCTGTTGCTGCAGTTGTGGCGGCAATCAGCATCAGCAATAATATGTTTTTTATCTTCCTCATTTCAATTGGTTGCGTCGTTTTAAAACGCCTTCAATATCCATTCCATTCGGCACAAACTGGCTTACATTGCCTCCGTAGGTCAGAATGTCGCGCACAATGGTGGAGTTGACAGGCGTCAGTTCCGATGTGGTAAGCAAAAAGACCGTCTCAACCTGCGGGTCCATAAGCTGGTTCATCTGCGATATGGCACACTCATACTCAAAATCGGACACGGTGCGGATTCCGCGCAGCATGAAGTTTGCGCCTATGCTTTTGCAAAAATCTATTGTCAGACCGTCGTAAGCCGTAACTTCAATCTTGGGTTGGCCGGCATACACACCGCGAATCATCTCAATGCGCTCGTCGATAGTGAAGAATCCGTTTTTTTGCGTGTTTTTGCCTATGGCTATCACCACTTTGTCGAAAAGCGGAAGCGCGCGTGTGACAACCGAATGGTGTCCTAAAGTGAACGGGTCGAACGAACCCGGAAATACTGCTTTGTTTTCTGCCATAGCTATTTGCAATTGCGGGTGCAAATATAAAGTTTAACGATGGTTATACAAACGCTGTTTTTTGATGGTTTATTTGCAGATTTCTTTCAATTTCACAAATAATTTACTTTCCCCAATTATCCCTGTCCAAACTGCGGTACTGAATTGCTTCGGCAAGATGCTCAGGTTTGATTTCGGGCTCACCGGCAAGGTCAGCAATGGTACGCGAAACTTTCAGAATGCGGTCGTAGGCGCGAGCCGACATTCCCGTCTTTTCCATAGCAATTTTTATCATTTGCTGACATTCGGCGTCCAGCACGCAATGCTTGCGGATAAGCCGTGTATTCATCTGCGCGTTGCAGTGCACGCCCTGATAGTCGGCAAAACGCTCCTGTTGGATGGCTCGAGCTTTGGTAACGCGCTCGCGGATTTGAGCACTCGTCTCGAGTTGCTCCTTGCCCGACAATTTGTCGAACGGCACAGGTACCACCTCAATGTGGATGTCGATGCGGTCGAGCAGCGGCCCCGAGATGCGGCTCATATATTTCTGGCGCATCATCGGAGTGCAGGTGCACTCCTTTTCGGGATGGTTGTAGTAGCCGCACGGGCACGGGTTCATACTGGCCACAAGCATAAAGCTGGCCGGATATTCAACGGTGAATCGGGCGCGCGAAATGGTAATCACGCGGTCTTCGAGCGGCTGGCGCATTACTTCCAACACAGTGCGCTGAAATTCAGGCAACTCATCAAGGAACAGAACTCCATTGTGCGCCAACGAAATCTCGCCCGGCTGCGGAAAAGTGCCGCCACCAACAAGCGCCACATCGCTGATGGTGTGGTGCGGTGAACGGAACGGCCGTTTGGTCATCAGACTGGTGTCTTTGTCAATCTTTCCAGCTACAGAATGTATTTTGGTGGTTTCCAATGCCTCGTGAAGCGTAAACGGCGGCAGAATTGATGGCAGACGTTTGGCAAGCATCGTCTTTCCGGCTCCCGGCGGGCCAATCATTATCACATTGTGACCGCCAGCCGCGGCAATTTCCATCGCTCGTTTCACATTCTCCTGCCCGCGCACATCGGCAAAGTCTGAATCCCAATGATTTACGCTATTGGCAAACTCCTCGCGTGTGTTCACAATAGTAGGCTCAAGCGGCTGCTTACCGTTAAAGAAATCGGCTACCTCGCGGATGTTAGACACGCCGTACACCTCAAGATTATTGACCACAGCGGCCTCGCGGGCGTTCTGCTTTGGAAGGATAAAGCCTTTGAAACCTTCCTCGCGAGCTTTAATAGCGATGGGTAGCGCTCCTTTGATTGGCTGCAGACTTCCGTCGAGCGACAATTCGCCCATAATCACATAATCTTCAACCTGCGCGGCAGCTACCTGCCCCGACGCTGCCAAAATGCCGACAGCAAGCGGGAGGTCGTATGCTGACCCCTCCTTACGAATGTCGGCCGGCGCCATATTGATGACAATCTTTTTGCCAGGAAACTGAAACCCAGTGTTTTTCAGTGCGGCATCGATGCGCTGCTGACTCTCCTTTACAGCACTGTCGGGCAGACCGACAAGATGAAAAGCCACACCTGTCGATATGTTGACCTCAATTGTTATGGTGATGGCATCAATCCCGAAAACGGCCGAGCCATATGTTTTTACCAACGTGTCTCCCATTGTTTTTGATTTTTATCGCAGGCCAAAAGTCTCGCCCGTTTTATAGTCGTACTGAACCAACCCGATGTCCGAAGCCAGATAGATGCAATAAATCTTCGTATTGATATTGCTAATTGTATCTATTTCAACCTTTAAGACATCGTTATAAGTTTTGCCTCCAATCTGCAACTCATTGAAATGCTCAGCTCCCACAGGCGCGCCCTCTTTCATTAAATCGAATTCGAAAAAATCGAGCCCCTGAGGCACATAATAGCTGCTGAGCGTTCCGTAGTGGTAAAACTCTATCATATAATGAGTGCGAAGTTTCAAGTTCTGCGACGAGCAACAAATCTGGATATTGTTTACCGAATCGATATCGGAATTGCTATACGCCTTGCACTCACAGATAGTCGATTCATTAGTGTTGATGGTGTAGTGCGTTGTGCTGTATACATCGTTGAACACGAAAGTTTGTGTGGCTTTTCCGCATTCGAAAGTCCGCTGCTCGCCTTTGGCATAAGGAATCCACGCCATACGAGCCGACGGATACGAAGGGCAGTCAGTTCGTTTTGTGCAGGCCGCCGCAATCAACACAAGCGCAAACGGCAAAATAGTACGTATCTTCATAATCATTCTTCAGTTAAAAGCGAGCGAATCCATTGCACATCTTCTTTCAGATGAGTTGCGCCCGAAACCGAGTAGCGTTTCGAGAATTTGGCGTCCCAGAACCATTTTTCGAGCGTTTTCTGATGCTCGGGATAGATGGTGCCGCTGCCGGCTGTAAAAAAGTAATACTGCAATGTCGGAATCAGATTATGATAAAAGGCGAGGTCGCCCGAGATGCGCATTTTTTTCAGGAAATCGAGTGTGCTGATAAGCGCCGACCGTGTGCGCGGCCATATCTTCTGACAAATGTCGGGCGTCAGTTTGAGTTGGTAGAGGCTGCGAGCATCATCGAAGGCGTTGAGCGTGAGCGACAGTGTGAAGACCTTCTCGCTCAAACGACCAACCTGCTTCATGCGCGCCGGCGTGTTGAAATCGTCGATGTTCTGCTTCAAATCGAACTTCTCGCTCCAGGTGGTGGCGTGCACAAGGTCGAAAACTGTAAGGTGCTTGCCGCCTTGGTTGATGCGCTCAAAAATCTCCACCACATCGTCAACATCAGTGTTGGTTGTCAGGACAATGCTCATCGGGTAGTTGACAAAAATGTCGCGGCACTGCTTCCAGTTCTCAATAATCTTCTTTTGGTTGCGCATCTTGCTTTTTTCAAGCTCGGCAAGCGTTTCAGCAAAAGCGTCCTTGTCAATTATCCGCCAGGCCGGAATGTTGTTTTTCTCACGCTGGCTGCGTGGTATCAGAAACTCGCACCGTTCCGGATTGAAACAGATTGTCGCATAATCGACATCGCCCATGTTCTTGCCCTTAAGCGCGGCAAAGAGCGACATGATGCGCTGCTGACCGTCTAAGATGAACTGAAAATCGCCCTCTGTTTTGGTGTCATCAATGCCATCGATGTCGAACGGACGGATGAAGAAAGCGTATTTGGCCGGCGCCTTCCAAAAAAACAGCGAGCCGATAGGATACTGATTGTAAATGGAATTGAGCAATTTCACGACTTTCGATTTTTCCCAGATGTAATCGCGCTGAAAACGAGGGATTTTGATGTTCCCGGCCTGCAATTGGTCGAGCAGACGCTGCAAAGTCCAATCGCCTATTATATTAAGTTTTTGTTCCATTTGTAATGTTTTTTGCTTCACAATTATACGGTTTTATTTTCAAAAGGCACAAAGTGGAATGGAAAATGAAAGGCGTGATTGTAAAATAAAAAACGCCAACCCGCATCAGTGCAGATTGGCGTTTGTTTTTTCCGTTTGGATTCTTATTCGGCGCTTTCCTCCATTACCGGTGCTGTTGCCGGGAAGTTGTTCTGCTGCATGAACGGGTCGGCAGCCTCATCAATCTTCTCTTGAATGACACTGCTGTTTGTGTCAATCTCGCCGCGGTTGATTGATGCTGCGGCAAGAATGCAGAGTACAAACAATGTTCCGGCTAATCCCCAAGTGAATTTCTCCAGGAAGTCGGTTGTCTTGCGGACACCCATAACCTGATTCGCACTTGAAAAGTTTGCGGTCAAACCGCCACCTTTTGAGTTTTGTACCAGAACAGTGAGTATTATCAGAATACAAACCAAGAAAATAAGAACGGTGATGATTGTAAACATTTCCTTAAATTATTTATTGTTAATGATTTCGTTTATTTCTCGAATTCGAGCCGCAAAGTAAACTTTTTTTTGTGGATATTTCAAACATAATTTTTCGTAAATCAGCAACGCTTTCTCGTAATGGCCTTGCGACACGTTGATTTTTGCAAGTGTTTCTGTCATAAGGCCGGTGTCGCTGGCCGAATTGCTATCTGAAAAATTGGTGTCAGCAGCTGTTTCCTCGCCCACAACATCAGCCGTTTTTCCCTGATTTTCACTCATCTTACTCATAAGTGATTGTTTGAATCCCGTTTCAGAGAATTTGTCGAGCAGTTCGTCTTGGTGCGATTTCTTGGCGTCGGGGCTGATGGCGTTTTGGTTGACCTGTTTGTCCAAGTCTTGCTTTTGTCGTACTTCGGCCGCCGCTGCCATAATCAGCTTGTCTAATTCAGCCTTCGCCTTCTCGGCCGCAGTCAGCCTCGGCTTAAATCCGGTGGCAACCTCAAGCGCACGGAAATCGAAGAACTCCTCCTCTGCCGCCCTTTGCGACGGTTCGGCATCGTGCTTTATTATAACGCGCTCGTTGAGCAGGAAAAACAGTTTTGTGCGATTAGTCACAAAAATCGCATTCTCGCGCAGAACCTTGTCGTAGTTAGAATATCCCTGATTACGAAAATTCTTGACATACAGCATTCTGGCAGACTGAAAAAACGGATATTCCTTAACCATTCCTTCAATCTCAGCAAGCTCGCGGTCGCCCATATTCTCGGGGCTGCGCATATATGCCAACAATTTGTCTTTATTCATAACCAATTCACAATCTACCAGTTAACGACTGATTTTGTAAATATATCGTCAATCAGGTCTTCTATAATCAACGTAACAAGCTGGTCTTCAACATCCGACAGACTGTTTTGGCTGTCATAATCCTGATAGCGCGAGAAGCTGCTGTCAAAATTCGCCTTGGGGTCTTTGCTGTTCACAAATTTAACCTTGACCGATACTGTAAGCCTGTTCTGCGATGCGATGTCGCCGCTCTTAATGGCGACTGGCTGTGTGTTGTAGTCGGTTATTGTGCCTTCGAAGTAAAGGTCGGCATTTTCGTCGCCAATCTTCAGCGATGTCTGGTTCACAAACTTATCTTTCAGTGCCTCGGTCAACTCATTGCTCAGCGACGGATTGACAAGCGGCGCCATGTTTTTGAAATCGGCAATAAATACTGTCTTGGCATCGGGCGGAATTGAAGCTCCTGTAAACGAATACCTTACCGAGCATCCCGACGTCAGGGCAACTATTGATATGAAAAGCAGCAGTTTGCGCATTTAAGTTCTAAGTTCTAAGTTTTAAGTTAAAAAAGTCCTCTTGCTTGCGTTTTCTGTTAGCGTTTATTCCAAATTGTGCTCCCTGATTTTCCGGTAGAGCGTGCGTTCCGATATTCCCAAGTCCTCGGCGGCGTATTTGCGCTTGCCGTTGTGCTTCTGCAACGCCTTGCGAATCATCTCCACCTCCTTGTCCTCAAGCGACAGCGACTCCTCCACAAACTCTTCAGTGTCCTGAATATGCGATGTCGGATGCTTTTCGTTGTTGTGAGTGATAATTATCTGCGGCTCGTCGGCATTGCCAAAGTTGGTCTTGTTGTCGGAGTAAATGCTTTGGATGATACGCGCATGGTCTTTCGACAGCTTCCCGTGGTCGCCGTTCTGCTCCATAAGGTCGTGCACCAGCCGCTTCAGGTCGTTCATGTCGTTTTTCATATCGAAAAGCACCTTGTACAGAATCTCACGCTCCGAGGCGAACGATTGCTCGTCGGAGTGGCCGAATACTGCCGGCAGATGAGCAGTCTCACTTTCAGGCAAGTAGCGGCGCATTGTCTCGGCTGTTATGGTGCGGTTTTCTTCCAGAATCGACAATTGCTCGGTAATGTTTTTAAGCTGACGGATGTTGCCTGGCCAGCGAAAACGCTCGAGCATTGCGCGGGCCTCCGGAGTGAGTGTCAGAGTCGGCATGTGGAAACGGTCGGCAAAATCCGATGCAAACTTGCGGAACAGCAAGTGAATGTCTTCAACGCGCTCGCGCAGGGGCGGAATCTTGATTGGCACGGTGTTGAGGCGGTAGTATAGGTCCTCGCGGAATTTGCCTGTTTCCACGGCCTCCAGCACATTCACGTTTGTCGCGGCCACCACCCTCACGTTGGTCTTCTGCACCTTCGACGAGCCCACGCGGATAAACTCACCGCTCTCGAGCACACGCAGCAGACGCGCTTGCGTGGGCAGCGGCATCTCGGCTACTTCGTCCAAAAAGATTGTTCCGTTGTCGGCCACCTCAAAATAGCCTTTGCGAGCCTCGTGCGCTCCAGTAAAAGCACCCTTCTCGTGTCCGAAAAGCTCCGAATCGATTGTACCCTCAGGTATGGCGCCGCAGTTTACGGCAATATATTCGCCATGCTTGCGCGAACTGTACTGATGAATAATCTTCGGAAAATTCTCCTTACCTGTTCCGCTCTCGCCTGTAATCAGCACCGTGAGGTCGGTTGGCGCAACCTGAATGGCGCGTTCGATGGCGCGGTTAAGCCCTTCGGTATTGCCAATTATTCCGAATCGTTGTTTGACTTGCTGTAAGTCCATAACTCTTTTATTAATATGACAAAATTACATTAAATGTTGAAATATTGTCCGATTAATACGAAAGCAATGATTATGATGTTGCGGAAAACTATGATTTTGCGGCCTATTGATAGTAGCTTTTCAGATTCCGTTCAAAAATCTTCTTGTTGACAGCATTCACCTGACGGATAACGCCCTGCATCAGCTGCATGCGTTGGCTTATCTCCTCTTCGGTCAGTTCCTCTTGATGATTAAATACCACATTGTCAATCTTGTAGCCTTCGTGGTCGAGTGTCATGGCCACGGCGGCGCCAAAATCATCGAAGATGATGACTGACGGCAGGCTGTTCATCGAGTACTTGATGATGGAGCGCGACACAGCGCCCTGAATCAGCGTTATCTGGTCCATTCCCAAATAGTTAGCCGCCACAAGCAGCCTAATCATATCGATAATGGCCACCTTGTTTGTCTCACCGGCGGCTATAAGCTGTTCATACTGCTTCTGGTTTGTGTTCAGAAACAAGTCGATAAACGATTTTGGCAGCAGACGGATGTCGCCCAGCTCGCCTTTCTTCTCTTTCAGATAGTATTCTTTTTGAGCAAGTTTTTGGTTGTCAGGACAATAATACTCCCATTTACATGTGCGTTTGTACGATTCGGTCATCGGTTTTGGCTTCCAATTCGATTTCGGACGGCGATAAAATGGTGAATACAGATTCAAACTTTTCGATTCAAGACTGTAAATCAAGCAGTTGATAAAGTGAATGTATCCGCCGCCTATCTCATTGTGCAAAGCGCTCCATAAGGTTGTGGCGCGGACTGTATCTGAGAATTTGACGATTGTATCATCGCCAAACGTCTCCAACCTTTTGTTTTTCAGTGCGCCTATAAAATCGGGGTCGAGTGTGACGGGGTAGTAGGTCACCTCCTCGGCTCCGACGGCCATCTGCGGCATTGTGGATGTTGAGTGATATAGGCCGCGCACATCGAGAATCGATGTTGAGTCGTTGCTGAAGGTGATGTGTATGTTGAAATCGGCGCCCCACCGCATTGATGAAATCTCGTTGCGCTGTGCCGAGGCCGTAAGACCCAGCATCAGAAGGGCGGCAGTTAAGAATTTATAAGTCATTATTAATCAAGAATTAATATTTTATTATTTAATCGAAAGGTTTAGAGTTTAGGGTTTAGTTTTTCTAAACAGCGAAGCGTCTCACCTTCTCAACAGCGAAGTGCCTCAACCTTTAAATAATCCAGTTTCCCAATTGGTCGTCCATTTTGCCTTTGACGTAGACGTTGCTTTTGTTGAACACTATCGAGTAGGGCTCGACGCCGTTGGTGAGCCAGACGTTACCGCCGATGACCGAGTCGTGGCCGATGATGGACTTGCCGCCCAGAATGGTGGCGCCAGCGTAGATGGTCACGTTGTCCTCGATGGTGGGGTGGCGCTTCAC
>JAEEGL016768843.1_pt1 | contig 13839 bp, 10 predicted proteins | sample 9134231 | NCBI WGS metagenome assembly JAEEGL01 (sample SAMN16246548, study PRJNA631951) | gut metagenome | biome: gut microbiome; feature: rumen; material: fiber-attached | host: Bos | place: Iran: Karaj | collected 2018-10
TCCATATAAAAATGGAGATTTTTCCTATCTCTCAGGTGATGAAGCAAAACAATATATGAATGATATGCAATTAGCACTCGCTTTTGCAAAATATAACAGAAGAATGATTGCTGATGAAATTCTTTCGAAAATGGGCTGGAGTGAAACGGCTTCGTTTGAAAGTGTTCATAACTATATTTCTGATGACGGTATGATTAGAAAAGGTGCAATCAGTGCAGAAAAAGGACAGGATTTACTTATACCTCTCAATATGAGAGACGGTGCAATTTTAGGAACAGGCAAGGGCAATCCCGATTGGAATAATACAGCTCCTCATGGTTCAGGGCGACAGTTTAAAAGAAGTGAGGTAAAGAACTTTATTTCTTTTGATGAATACAAAAAATCAATGGAAGGAATTTATTCCACCTGTATTTCTCCCTCAACTATAGATGAATCTCCTCAGGCATATAAACCCTCAAAAGAAATTGAGAAAAATATAAAAGACAGTGTTGAAGTAAAAGAAGTGATAACACCAATTTACAATTTTAAAGATTAAGTTGAAGAACAAAGAAAATAAGGTATAATAATCATGATGATAAGTGCAATCTCCCCATACAGTACATACAACAAATATACGCAGTCCTTCGGAATGCGAAAAGGAAAAAATATGTATTACCAACAAGTAAGCAAAGATTTTAATCCTAAAGAAGTCAGTGATAAATTGACTCAGAAATATTTAGGTTATCCGCTTGTTATAAAAGGAATTGTCCAGCTTATTCCAGAATATTTGTCCGGAAGAATTGATGCTAAGAATTTCTCAAAATTATTCCTCGACAGAACTCCCGATCTCTTGACAAGAATTGGTATGGCAAGTGACGGAAAAGAATTTAAGAATGCCTATGAAAGAGATATTTCTCTCATTAAATCTTTGGATCATTTCTGCTATGAATTTAACGAAGGCGATTTGAAAAAAGAAGATTTTGACAATTTCACTGAAATCCACGCTAAATCGCTCTTAAAGGCATAAAATTACATTATTGAATCAATTGTGCATGTACCGTTAGGGTTGTAATTTACCAAGAGTTTTATTCCTGAGCCGTTTTGATATCCGCCTATTTTTATTTCTTTTTGGGGTGAAACTGTTTTCATTTCATTTTCAGCAGCACTCTTAATTACATAAACAAGTTCTTGAAAACTTAAAAGTCTTCCTATATTATTGTCGGCAACAGAGACCATGTTTCTGTCTATCATTCTTAAAAATGCGTGATTGTCGATTTTTACTTTGCTGCCTTGTAATACAGGCTGTGCCAGTTTTGAGAGATGTTCAGCATAACCTAATAATTTCCGTAATTGTTTATTTGTCGGATTTGAAGTGTTATTAATAATTTTATTTGCCGCTTCAACAACCTTTGGTTCATCTGTAAAACAGTCAGTTAGGGCATGAATTTCATAGGTTGAAAGACTGTCGATTCCGTATTTTAAAGCTTTTTCTCTTATTCGTTCAGGGTTGACAATTATTTTGCTGTTGGTTATAGCCTTAAGCTTTTTTATTTTTGGCAAAGGAACGTTTTTTGTTGCTTCAATCAGTTCCATAGTAATTAAATTACTTTTTATTAATGTCTTTGCATCCATATTTACCGTTTTTGCAGGGGGAATACCTGTTGAATTCGGAAAGATAATTTTTTTATTTCTTCCGTTCATTTTTCCTAAATCAATCAAATTATCAGGATTTATCAGAACATAATTGTTCAATGCCATTTTTTGATAAATCGAATGAAGATTTCTTTCTATAATTGAGTTTTTTTCAAACATTTTGCCGACATCAGGGTTATTTTTTTTGAGAACATCATAAATTGCATTGATATTGCCTGATGTTACCCCTTCTGATATCTTGCTTTCTTCTTCAAAAGAAAGTTTAAATGGAGTGAAATTGTTGTCCTCTGTGATAATAGGATATAATTTGAGATTTTCTATGGTCTGACAAAAAGCATATTCTTTTTCACCGTTAAAAAGTTCTTTTTGTCTGTTTATTTCGTTTGCAAATTCTTTTGGAGTTATTTTATATAGTTCAAGCATAGCTGAGATTTCATCAAGTCCCGCAGGTTCTTTGAGTGATTTCAAAATTGTATTGACTTCCTGAGCGGACATTTGAAGCTCTCTTAAAAGACTTGATTTTGTGTTTGAAACATCTATCCCTTTAAAGGATACGCTGCTATCTTGATGAATATTAGAAATTTGGATTTTTTCTTTTGTTTCTTCAGCTTTTTTGGGGGTGAATAAGCTTTTAATTCTATCGAAAAGTTTGGAAAATATATTCTTTTTAGGTTTCTTTGCAGTAGAAGAACATTCAAAACTATCGTTTTGAGAAGTTAAATTAGGCACATAACTATCATTACCTGATTTTATGGCAGATATAGCTATTTGCTGCTCAGTTATATTTTGTCCTATTTTCACAATAAAATCTCAAATTTCTTATATATATAAAACGAAAATTAAGCGTTCAAAATTGCCCTTTTAGATATTTAAGTTAAGATGTTTTAAAGGTTTAAATAATAAAACGGAAAAAGATAAAGCCGAGAATACCGACTAAGAAACAATAATATGCAAAGACTTTCATTGAATATTTGTTCAGAAATTGCATAAAATATTTGATGCATAAATAACCTGATATAATTGCAACAACAAATCCACCCAAAATTGAAATCCAGTTGAAGCCTTTCAGAATAGAAAAGTCAATTTCTAAAATAGGGTAAAAAATAGATGCACCTGCAATAATTAGTATAGATAAAAGAAAGGAAAATCTTGCACTTTCAACCCTTGTTAATCCGCAGAAAAGTCCTGTTGAAATTGTCATTCCCGATCTTGAAATTCCAGGGAAGATAGCTAAACCCTGAGCTATACCTATCATAATTGCGTGTTTCCAAGTTATTATATCTTTTTTTTCAAGTTTCGTTCCGACAATTTCGCTCACCAATATAATTGTACCGGTAGCTAAAAGCATACAACATACAATCATAGGGCTTGAAACGAGAGTTTCACAAAAATCTTTGAGAGGATATGCCATCAAAAGGGTGAAAAATGTTCCTAAAATCAAAAACATTCCGGTTTTTGATTCTTTTGATGTAAAATCTTTTGTTTTAAGGGAGTTAAAAAGCCCTTTTGCAATATCAAGAACATCTTTTCTAAAGTAGAAAAGAACTGCAATTAGAGTGCCTAAGTGCAGAATAATATCCAAAAAGATTTCTTCACTTGTTGCCACTCCAAGTTCCTGATTAGTGAAAAATTTATATAGTGCAGAAAAAATAACCAAATGTCCCGAGCTTGAAATCGGTAAAAATTCGGTTAATCCTTGTACAAATCCCAAAATTACCGAATGCAAAAGCTCCATTTCCCGCTATTCCTGTTCAAAATATGCGGCACAAGAGTTATTTGTCTCCCAAACGGCAACTTTGGAAATAATAGGAATTGTTTTTTTCATTTCATCATATATAAATTTTGCAATAGCTTCACTGCTAGGACTTACGTTTTTAAATTGTTCAAGAGTGTTAATGTCTTTGTGGTCAAGCAAATCGAGAGTTTGATTAAGAACCTTTTTGAGAGTCTTAAAATCAATCAAAAGATTTGATTTGTTGAGTTCACATCCTCGGACAAAAACTTCAACCTGCCAATTGTGTCCATGCTGATTTTCGCAATCTCCTTCATAATTAAGCAGATGATGCGCAGCAGAAAATGAGCTTTGTACTTTTAGTTCAAACATCTTTTTTTCCTATGCAATACTGTCAAGTTGAGCAATTATATCTTTATGCTGTTCCGCAAATTCTTTTCCTCTTGCCAAAATAGCAAATTTAAGAATTTTGGGAAGATTTATTGCTCTGCCGTTTTTGAGGTTGTTTTCATAAACTTCTTCAAAATTATCGGGGATTCTTAATGACCAATTGCCGTCACCTGAAGTTCCAGGGCGGTTATAAACGTCATATATTCCGAAGAAATCAGTGAAGAAAAGCTGAATGTTTTCAGCAGGGCAGGCAAACAATTCTACTAATTTTGTTTCAAACAGGAAGTTTGAATCTTTTGTCAGTTCAGTTGCAATTGTCTCCTGATCTTGTTCTGAAAATTCTTGATATAAATCGTGAGCAAGATTTTTAGCGTGGAGATAACCTTCGTGAGTGTTAATCTGAGCATTTGCCCACATGCTGATAGGTTCATTGTCGTGAGTTCCGACCATTGCCCAGCTGTGAGGTGTAATGTTTATACATCTGTAGGGGTGTTCCGGTTTTTCAGGAACAACAAACTGAGTCAGCTTCATACCCAAGAGTTCATATTTTTTCATTACTGCAACAACGGGACCTGTCAAAGTTCCTAAGTCCTCACAAACAATTGCATCTTTATTAAGACCGACTTCTTTTGCTGCTGCAATAACGATTTTTTCAACAAATCTGCCGTATTTTGTAACCTGTTCATCATCAAGGTTGACAATTCTTTCTTCTTTGTCTGCCTCGACTTCATCATTAATATTTTCCATTCTTGCTACTGCGTAGCGTGATAAAATCGGGTGTTCAGGTGAAGAATAGAGTCTGCCTGCACCTTCTTCGATTTTAGGTTTATGTCCTGCTTTATAAACCCAAGGGTCAATTAAACCGACCATATGGTCAATTCTGACACCACCAGGGTTTTCGGTAAACATTTTGACGTAAAGTGCTTTCATAAGTTTACCTGCTTCACCAAGTGAGCCGTCAGGATTAAATAATTTTTCAGGATCCATAACCGGGAAGCCCCAAGCTTGTCCGTCTTCTGAGAAGTAATCCGGAGGGCAGCCCAAGCACCAGCCGTCAAGGAACATTGATTGGTATGCCCAGGTGTCTCTGTCTGAAAAAGCAACTTGTCTGTCTGCAATCATTTTTAGGCCTTTTGAAAGAGCATAGCCTTTTGCTGCTTCATTTTGAACGTAAATCAAATATTGACAGAAAGAATAAAATTCAATTTCGTCACTATATTTGGTTTTAAGTTCGTTGATTCTAAACTGAAAATCTATTTTTTCCTGGTCGTTTTTGGGGTTAAACAAACGTTTATCTGTGTCTGAATTCCACATTGGCCAGTAATCATTTCCGTGTTCTATTGAAAGAGCTTCATATAGAGAGTCTTTTTCAAGCCAGAATTTATTCTTTTCTTTAAATTCGCTGAAGCCTGTAACCATAGCTTTTGGTTGTTTTATTTTATAGTTTTCAAAAGCTTCTCTCAAAGCATCTTTTTGTGCTTTGAAAATATATGAATAAGCTGTTTTTGCTTTATCTTTGTTAGGATTATTATTTACTACGTTTTGATATGTTTCATAGGAAAGAAGATTGCACCAATCATCAGAAACGAGTTGTTCAAGGTCGATGAACAGAGGATTGTTTGAGAAAATTGTGCCTGTATACGGTGAAGCATCAATTGATTTTGTTTTTCCTGAAGGCCCTAATTGTAAATCTGTAAATAAACCTGAAACAAAATCTATTAAACGTTTTGCTGCAGCTGAATTGCTTGTCCCAAAGCCTGAGTTTTTACCTGCATTTGACGGGTAGCTGTTAGCATGTGCAATAAAAGCCAAGTGCTTTTTACCCAAAACCTTCAGTGCTTCTCTGAGTATTTTCTTTGTGTCTTGATTGAGGACAAAACCCGTTTTTTCTTCACAATAAGCCATATTCATATATCCTTTTATACTAATAACCTTTCCTAACAGTCAGAAACAAGAATAACATCTTGTTTGTGAACTCGATTATATTATAAAAACAAACGCTATTCAATAGAGTGTTAAGCAATGGTAAGAATTAATCTTTTATACGAGTTTGTTTATTATGGCAATCTTTGCATTCTCCATAAATTTCGTATTTATGTTCGGTAATATAAAATCCGGTATCGTCCAAAATTTTTTGTTCCAAATTTGATATAGGGCATGAATCAAGAATAGCCATTTTTTTACACTTTGTGCAGATAATATAATGATGATGTTCTCTTTGCTCCAGTTCATAAAGAGCCTTATCACCATCCATAACGGATTTTCTAACAACCTTGAGACTTACGAGTTTATCAATTATTCTGTATATTGTGGATAAAGAAACTCTGCTGTTTTCTTCTTTGACTTTATAGAAAATATCTTCAATTGAAATCGGCACATTTGTTTTTGACAGCACACAAATAACGTTGTCCCTGTTTTTAGAATGACGAAGTCCCTTTAAATTTAATTCAATCGTTTTATTTATTTTCTTCTTCATTTACTTTATGTTATCACAAAAAAATCTTATTGCCAAAAAGTTAAAATACAATATTGACCTGAAATTTTATTTGAATTACCATAAATGCAAATGCAAATCATTTGCATTTATTGTTTAAGGATAAGAATTATGAACATAAAAAATTTTATTATAAAATCACTTCTCGGAGTTATAACAGCTTTAATATTTTCCGTTCCTGTTTTTGCAATAGAAGACCATGATGAACACGCAGAATTATTTCATTCAAAAACTGTTTCAGATGGTACTGTATTAAGTGTCAAAGACTGTATTGCGCTTGCATATAAGAATAGTCCGATAATAAAAAGGAAAAAATATGAACTCGATATTGCAAAAAGTAATGTCGGAATAGCAAAATCGGGATATTTCCCCGTAATAGGTGCAGGCGCAGGATTTAATTATGAAAGAAATTCAGACAGTGTTTATTATGATAAAAGATACAGAGATTTACCCTATGTCGGTGTAACCGTAAATCAGTTGGTTTATGATTTTGGGAAAACAAATGCTAATATAAAAATGGAAAAATTTTATGAAATAGGAGCAGAATTTGAATTTGCAGATTCTCTTTGCCATACACTTTTTGATATTAAAGCAAAATATTATAATTTACTTAGAAAATCGGCTCTTCTTTCCCTTGCAAAAAAGGATGTTGAACTCAACCGTGAAATTGTAAAAATTTCAAAAGGAAAAGCTGATTTAACCACTGCCGAAGTTTATTTGACGGATGCCGAAATAAAATTGATTGAAGCCGAAAAAGAATTTAATAATGCAAAATATAATCTGAGCAATACAATGTATCTTGATAACCATATCAATTATCTGGTTCAAAATACCCCTACTTTTGATTTTGATATTAATGAAGATTTGGCTGTCAAAGATTTTAAACCTGTCAATTTTTCATTTAAAAAAGAAGAAGCACCTGAGATTGCATACAAAAATAGTCCTGACCTTCAGGTTATTATCAATACAAAAAATGCTATGGAACAGGCACTAAAACACACAAAAAGGTCTTTTATGCCCGATTTAACGGCAGGGGCAGGGTATGGATTAAATAATACCTATCAAACTACAAATAATAATTTTCAGGTTGGTGTCGGACTTTCAACCGATGTTAATATAAAAGGGTTAAAACATAGTATTGATGTCGCAAAAGCAGAGGTTTATATTGCTGATAATGAAATTATATTGTTCAAAAAGGATTTATACTATGAAGTCCAAAGAGCCTTAAATAATTTGGACAGAACTCAGGAACAACTTCCAAATGCAGGAAAAGAAGTTGTTCAGGCAGTAAAAAATTTAAATTTTATCAAAAATGCATATAAAACAAAGGAACTTGATTATACCGCACTTCAAAATGCAAGAAAAGATTATATTAATGCACAGGAAAGATACATTTCAAGTCTTTATGACTATAATATGGCTGTAATTCAGACCGAAATGGCAATGCACTATCACATTGCAGATATTCAACATAACGAAGACCACACACTTCATCACCATGTTGAAGAATTAATAGAAAATTATAATGAAATGATTTGCGAAGATAAAAATAATTCAAAAAAGAAAAAGGATATAAGATGATATTATCAATAATTCAGGATATAAATAATTTATATGAAAACTTTTTTGCACCAATGGATGCTTTAATCGAAAAATTGCCGTTGGACGAATGGATATCTGATGCAATTATTGATAGTATCCATCTTCTGCCGTTTTTGTTTCTTATTTTTGTAATTATTGAACTTATCGAATTTTATCTCTCTGACACAATCAATCATGCCATAAGAAAAAAGAGAAAAAGAAATATTATAATCAGTTCTCTTGCCTCAATTTTCCCTCAATGCGGCTTTTCTGTTATGGCAAGCAGTTTATATTCAAAGAAGATAATTTCAAGAGGCTGTTTAATTGCGGTATTTTTAGGAACATCAGATGAATGTCTCCCGATTCTGCTTGCTTATCCTCAAAAAGCATATTTTGTTTTGCCTGTTGTATTTATAAAATTCATGGTTGCAATAATTGCGGGATACTTTTTTGATTTTGTTTGGAGCCGTTTTAAGAAAACGAGCGACAATGAGGATCCGGTTTCTGAAGATACACACGAAAATCATTATCCCGAAGAAGCAGGCTGCTGCTGCCATAACCCTCAGAGTAAAAACAAAAGAGAGCTTATTATCCATCCTGTTTTGCACACTTTGAACATTTTTTCTTTTATTTTGGTAATTACCCTGTTTTTAAACTATCTGCTTGATCATTTGTCCCTGGTTGATATACTTATCAAAAATACCCATAACTACATTGTTTGCATTTTCTCCGCAATATTGGGTCTGATACCAAATTGTGCTATTTCAATCGGTATTACCCTGATGCTTATAAAAGGTCAGATTACCTTTGGAGCTGCAATGAGCGGTTTATTATCAAACAGCGGTTTAGGACTCCTCGTCTTATTAAAAAATAACAAGTTTAAAGATACTTTTGAAATTATAGCTATTTTGCTTGTAATAAGTATTATTTCAGGTATAGCAATTGATTGGGTTTTTAAATTTTTGTTTTAACACTCCAGTCTTATTAAGATTATATAAAGACACTCCATCCTCATGGTAAACTAATGTTATGGGTTACAGTTAAAATGGAGAAAAAAGATGATTCCTATTCTTGATTTAAAAAGACAATACCTGCAAACAGGCGAGAAAATTGAAAAAGCGGTTATCGAAGTTTTGAAATCAGGTTCATATATTCTTGGTGCAAACAATAAAGCACTTCAGGAAGAATTTGCAACCTTTGTCGGAACTAAATATTCATTAGGCTTGAACTCAGGAACAGATGCTTTGCATTTAGCTTTAAGAGCATTGGATATCGGTGCAGGTGATGAAGTTATCACAACAGCTTTCACTTTCGTTGCAACTGCAAGTGCAATTGGACTTTCAGGTGCTACTCCGGTTTTTGTTGATAGCGTTGAAGGTACATTCAATATTGATGCAGATAAAATCGAAGCTGCAATTACACCCAGAACAAAAGCAATTATTCCTGTTCACCTTTATGGTCAGGCATGCGATATGGATAAGATTATGTCAATTGCAAAGAAACATAATCTGAAAGTTGTTGAAGATTGCTGTCAGGCAATCGGTGCAGAATATAAAGGTCAAAAAGTCGGTTCATTTGGTGATTTTGGCTGCTTCAGCTTCTTCCCGACAAAAAATCTTGGCGGTATGGGTGACGGCGGTATGATTACCATGAACGATGAGAAATTGAGAGATAGAATTCTTGCTCTCAGAAACCATGGCGGTGCTATCCGTTATTACCACGATGAACTCGGCGTAAATTCAAGACTTGATGAAATTCAGGCTGCTATTTTAAGAGTAAAAATGCCTTATATCAATGAATGGAATGCAAAACGCAGAGAAAATGCTTACAGATACAATAAATTATTTGCAAACTATTCTGAAATTATTACTCCTCAAGAGTTAGAAAATACATACTGCGTTTATCACCAATATACAATTAAAGTTAAAAACAGAGATGAAGTCTATAAGATGCTTCAGGAAAAAGGAATTGGTGCAATGATTTATTATCCTGTTCCTCTCCACCTTCAAAAACTTCATAAATCTTTGGGATATAAAGAAGGCGATCTTCCGATTACAGAAAAGAATACTCACATGGTTATGTCCCTTCCGATGTTCCCAGAGTTGACTGAAGAAGAACAAAGAACGATTGTAAACACTGTTGTTGAATGTGTTTATCAAAAACAAACAGTTTAAATAATTTCAGTTAATAATTTTAAGGTGATGAATTTTTCATCACCTTTTTTATTTGGAAAAATTTATAAGAACATTAATATTACGTTGTCTATTATTTGTTATTATTGTAAAATCGAAATATAACCGTCGGATATGTGAGATGAAGAAAAAAACATTCAATATTTGTTTTAGTACTGATAACAACTATATGGAGCAACTTGGGGTTTCCATTGTTTCTATTCTAAAGAATTCTCTTGAGGATGAAACTTTCAATTTCTATATTCTAAACAGCGGTATAGAAAAAGAAAATAAAGCAAAAATTGAACAGTTAAAGAAAATCAGAGATTTTAATATTGAATTCATATCAATAAATTCTGAAGAATTTAAAAACTGCAAATTGTTGAATAAAACAGAAAAAAACATGGAAAATTACCATGTTACTCTGCCGACATATTTCAGATATAAAATAGGGAATTTGTTTAAAGATATTTCTACTCTTCTTTATCTTGATTGTGATGTAATTGTCAAAAAATCACTCGGAAAACTTTTTGATATTGATTTAAAAGACAATTACTGTGCAATGATTTTGGATGCGGAAAGTCAGAGAGAAGTAAAGAGATTAGGTCTGAAAAAATATTTTAATGCCGGAGTTATGCTTATCAATCTTGATTTATGGCGGAAAGATAATTTAGAAAAGAAACTTTTTGATTATACAATTAAGAATGCTAAAAAGATTTTATGGCAAGACCAAGACGTAATAAATATTGTTTGCAAAAACAAAATTATAGAACTCGGAAATGAGTGGAATTTCCAATTTTTCCTTTATGGTAAGGAAAATTATGATGAACTTGTTTTACAATTAAAAAATGCTTATATTCTTCATCTTGCAGGTAGGTTTAAACCCTGGACTGAGTCTTTTGAGCATCCTGTTTTCTATGAATACTATTATTATTTGTCTTTAACTCCATGGGCAAATAAAATTCAGGAATATAAATATCGCTGTTTCGGGAAATTTCTTGAAGGAAATACAGGAGGCGACGGTAAATATGTGGTTTCGGAAGAAGAACTTTTCCAAAACAAACTGAAACCTGTTTATTCTATGATAGATGAAGCTTACGACTTCACGAAAAAAGAAATAGCGGTACAGAAAGATGATTTTAATAATAAAATAAATAATGTTTATTCTGAAATCACTAATAACTATGAGTTCACTAAGTCGGAAATAAACAAAAAGACAGATGAAGTTCGTTCAGAATTACAAAATAATATAATCCGTGAAACTGACAGTAAAATTCATGATGTATATTCTGAGATAACAAACAATTATGAGTTTACGAAGTCAGAGATAAACAAAAAAGCTGATGAAATTAAAGATAATATAACCCGTGAAACTGACGGGAAAATTCATGATGTATATTCCGAAATTTCAAATAATTATGGGTTCACAAAGTCGGAAATAAACAAAAAAGCTGATGAAGTCAGGGGTGAAATTTCTGAAATTAAAGAAAACATCAAGATTGAAACGGATGGCAAAATTCACGATGTCTATAAAGAGATATCAAATAACTATGATTTTACAAAGTCAGAGATAAACAAAAAAGCCGATGAAGTAAAAGATAGTTTGACAAAAGAGTCAGACAAGAAAATAGACTCAGTTAATGAGACGATAAAAGCGCTTTCTCACAGAGCAAATGAACTTATAGGAAATCAAAAACAACAGACGGAAAATAAGATTGATCAAATATATTCTCAAATGGAAAATGATTATGAGCTTTTGAAAAAGCAAATACAAGGTACTCAAGAGAATTTAAATCATGAAATACAAGAAAATGTCAGTCGTATTGAAGAAATGTCTTTGACAAATTTTGAAGAGGCAAAGGCAGGATTTATTAAACTCATACAACAGCTTAGCAATAATAATGATAAGTTTTTTGAAGTGCTTAATGATTACCATGAAACTCAGGAGCGCAGATTAATTCAAAGATTAAATGATGTTAAATTTGAAATTCTAGATAATATTTCAAAATACGAAGAATTGAGAAATATTGTAAGAGAAGAAATTTCTGTTGCTAAAGAAGCTGAATTGAGAAATATCAGAGAATATACCGACAACGAAATAAATAATTCCCGTCAGGTTATCTCTCAGGTTATAGAGCAAATGAAGAAGGATGAGGCGGTTAAGGACAGGAACAGACGGCTTGATTTTGAAAAACAGCTTCTTGATATGGAAATGAAATATAAATCTCTGAAAAATGTTTTGACTCCTGTGATTTCAGTTATGAAACGCTTCAAAAAATCAAACAATAATTCAAATTCTCCTGTTGAAAGGAAAAAATAATGAGTGATGTCAAATTATCAATAATTATACCTTTTCATAATGTTCTCGGTTATTTGAGGACAAGTGTTGAATGTGCTATGAAGCAGACTTTAACGGATATTGAAATAATTTGCGTTAATGATAATTCAGATGATGCTTCAGCTGAAATAGTTAAAGAACTTATGGTAAATGATGACAGAATAAAACTCATAAATATACCCGAACGCAAAGGTCAGGGATATGCAAGAAATGTCGGAATTTCTGAAGCAAGAGGAGAATATATCGGTTTTATTGATGCAGATGACTGGGTTAATGAAACAATGTTTGAAAAGCTCTATAACAGAGCAAAAGAATGCAATTCAGATATTTCCATGTGTAAAACGATTTTATTTGATGAACAACAGCAAAAAGAAATTTATGACGGATATTATCTGCTTGAAAAGTTAGAAAATTATAAGGATAAAGCTTTTAATGCATTTGAAGTCCGTGAAAATCTCTTAAATATCAATGTTGCAATATGGAATAAAATATACAGACGTGAATTTTTAGCCGGTTCAGATATAAAATTCCCCGAGGGGTATATTTTTGAAGATTTGCCGTTCTTTTTTGAAACTTATTTGAATGCTGAAAATATAAGTATTGTTTACGAAACGCTTTATTATTACAGGATAAATCGCAACGGCTCTACTATGCAGAATGTCGGAATTAAAGTTTGCGACAGAATTGATATGTTAAAAGAGTCATATAAACATATCAGACATTTCTTTGGCTATGACGAAATAGAAACGGATGTACTTAATTGGCTTATTGAAGATATCTTTCACAGGGCTTCAGTTATTGAGCCTGATTATTTCGGAGAATTTTTCAGTAAGGCTAAAGCTTTTCTTGAAGAAATCGGGTTTACTTCAAGAGAGAATATGAAAGATAAAGGAATTATTTTCCTTGATGAAGTTTTATTTTGGCTAAAAAGAACTCCTGATGAGGCGATGTTCTATATAAGGACTTTCAGAACGACAGATAAAAAACTTGATAAAATCTATGCAGAGTTTCCGAAAATTTATTCCTATTCTTGGGAAACGGCAAATAGTCAGCTTCAACCTGTTAAAGTTGATGTTTATAATATTCATTTAAAACTTGATGAGTTAAACACTTATTATGCTAATGAAGTCCAGAAAAATATTAATGATGTTCAGAAAAATATTGAGCAAATTAGAACATCAACCGAAGAATGGTCAAAATATTTCAATGGTGAGTTTGTTCAGTTATATAACAATCTGACGGAGCATGCTCAACAGACGGAAGAAAATATGAACAGACTGTTGAATATCAAAGAAAAAGAAATAGCTGAACAGAGAAAAGCAGAACTTATTGAAACAGAAAAACGTTTTCAAAAAGCTGATGAGAAAATTGAGCAGATGATGTCGGATAAATTAAATGAGGTTACTTGCGTATTAAAGGCAGAGATTGAAAATGAGAAAAATCAGCTTAGAGAAGAATATGAAAAGAAACTCAATGACCAGAGAGTTAAGTATGAACGCCA
>JAEEGL010013163.1_pt1 | contig 13838 bp, 14 predicted proteins | sample 9134231 | NCBI WGS metagenome assembly JAEEGL01 (sample SAMN16246548, study PRJNA631951) | gut metagenome | biome: gut microbiome; feature: rumen; material: fiber-attached | host: Bos | place: Iran: Karaj | collected 2018-10
AACCTTGATGACCTTGATCTTCTCAGCACCGAAGCTCTTAAGAACTACGTCGAACTCGGTCTTCTCTTCAACTTCCTCAGCGGCGGCGGCGGGGCCTGCTACTGCAACGGCGGTAGCTGCTGCGGATACACCAAACTCCTCCTCGAGGGCCTTAACGAGGTCGGCGAGCTCGAGAACGGTCATAGCCTTTACGTCGGCAATAAACTGCTCTTTGTTAAACATGATTTTTTCCTCCTAATAGATTTGGATAATTTTTAAATTTGGTTCTGGGGCCTGCAGCCCCGGTTCATGCGGAGATCACTCCGCTGCGGCTTCGGTGGTTTCGCCGCCGTTCTTCTTTGCGATCTGATCGAGAACGATCGCGAGACCGCTGATGGGGGACATCATGCTGCCGAGCATACGGGCGATGAGTACCTCCTTGGGGGGCAGCTCAGCGAGAGCGTCGATAGCGGCCGCATCGGATACCTTACCGTTTACGATACCACCCTTGATCTCGCACTTTTTGAGCTTCTTAACGGTGTCCTTCAGGATCTTGGCGGGGGAGACTGCGTCTTCATAGCCGATCGCGAAAGCGGACGGGCCCTTGAGCATTTCCTTAACGGAAGCGTCAATGCCGATCTTATCGCAGGCGCGCTCTACCATGGAATTCTTGACGATAACGTACTCGTTTCCCGCTTTGCGCATCTGGGCGCGGAGCTCGGTGACTTCAGCAACGGTAAGCCCGCGGTAGTCGAACATGACGACGGACTGGGCCTTCTGCAGCTTCTCGGCGAGTTCATTGACCAGCTGTTCCTTCTGGGCGATAATGGAAGCGTTTGCCATTTGGGATTTCCTCCTTATCAGATTAACAATAAAATATCCCCTTGCCGCTCTCGACAGGGGAAATGAAGAATTCCTTTACCCCAAAGGTCGCCCTTTGGTTTATATGATCTTCACCTCGGCAGGATATTAAGTAAGGCCCTTTGCGGACGATACACCGGCTGTCTACGGCGGATATTTGATTGCAAAGCGGAGAATACCATATTTTAATAAGCGTGTCAATGGTTTTTTTCATTCTCGCGCAATATATTTTCAAAAGCATTCGGCGGCCGGGGCGCCGTACAGCCCCATGGATCTTCTCAGTATCAGCAGGGCGTCGTTCATCGAGATCTCGCCGTCCGCGTTGACGTCGAACCCCGCGCCGGAGGAGCCGGAAATCAGCGACATCGCGGCGCGCAGTATCATAAGCGCGTCGGAAACGTCGACCGTGCCGTCGGAGTTGGCATCGCCAGGGGCGCTGCCCGAAAGCGTGAAGCGGGCGACGTAGGAGCCGCTTTCGCCGGGCTGCGGAACGAAAGTCGTGTTCCCGGTGACCGGCCTGCCGTCGTCGGTGTACCAGCCGTTATACTCGGAGCAGCTCTCGTAGCAGTCGGCGCTGACGAAGTATTCGGGCGAATTCGTGTATTCGGGATCTGCGGCGAAGAAACAGGAAACGTATTTATTGCCGCTGTCGGCCATGCGCAGGAATTTAACGCCGCCGAGCAGGGGGTTGGAGCGCAGATCGAGCGTTTTCAAACGGTTGTCGGTGCAGATGAGCACGGTGAGCGCGGGGCAGCTCGAAACGTCGAGACAGGTTATACGGTTCCATCTGCATTCAAGAAAGCGCAGTTCGGGGCAGCCGGAAACGTCGAGCGCCGCTATCATGTTGTTTGCGCAGTTGAGCAGCCTTAAAACGGGGCAGCCGGTAAAGGAAAGGGAACGAAGCTGATTGTTTTTGCATTTGACGGAATCGAGCAGCGCGCAGCCCCCGAATCTGGCCGAAGCAACGGATGAATCGGAAAAATCAACGTACTCCAGCGCCGTGCAGCCGGAAAGATCGAGCGTGCCGAATAGCCCGCCCTGAACGGAGGGACAGCTGAATCTTTGAAGCTTCAGCACTCCGCCGACCTCCGTCCATACGAAATGCGGGTCTTCTTCGGAACCGATATTCCAGGTCCCGGGATCTTCGGGCTCGTACACGGGGCTGAGCTTAAAGCCGTTTTTCACGCCGCTGCTGTCCGTTTGCTCAAGAAAGGCCGCCGCCTTCTCAAGATCGTGCGGATCGTAGTGTTCGATAATATCGTCGGGCCGCAGAGCTGCGCCGCGGTATGAGAGCGGCGCGGCGTAAGCCGCGAACGAGAAAACGAAGAGCGCGGTCATTATAAGGGAAACAGCTTTTGCGAGCGGCTTTTTCATGGGGGACGACCTTTCGATGCGGATTGGATTCTATAATTATTATATCATTTTTCGGCGCCGCGAGTCAATAAGGCCGTTTTGCGCGCCGCCGCTCAAAAACCCCGTAAAAAAACCTCCGCGCCTATTTACAAGCGAAGAAAAAAGAGTTAGAATCATTACTCGTGATCATCTATGGATCGCGCGCGGGCGTCTCGCCCGGCGCGGGAAGGAACAGGTATCAGCGTATGAAAAAAACCGGCCGCGAAAAAACCGGCGCTGCCGTAAGGCTCGTATGCGCAGGGCTCTGCGCACTTTCGCTCCTGCCTTTTGCGGCGGGCTGCGCCAAAAAGGGCGAAAAGCAGGCGGAAGGCGCCGCCTCCGTGACTTCAAAACCGGTCGTCGTGCCCACGGCCTCCGCCGCGGTGCAGACCGCCATACCCACGGAAGCGCCTACTCCCGTGCCGACGGATACCCCCGCGCCCACTCCGGCGCCGACGGATACTCCGGCTCCCACTCCCGCGCCGACGAATACTCCGGCTCCCACTTCCGCGCCGACGGCCACGCCCAAGCCGACCTCCGGCTACGTCGAGCCGCCCCATCATCCGCAGACGGAGCATACCTCCGTGCCGCCCCTTCACAGCGTTTCCGGCAAGTACTCCTTCTATCAGGAGGGGCTCAATCTCTTCAAGGTCGACAACTGCGCCTTCGAGCAGAGCTTCTTCGTTTCCTCCTCCGCGGAAAAATACGCCGAGGTCATTAACTACGCCGCCGAAAAGCTTGCGGGCAGGACGAACGTCTATTCGCTCATAATCCCCACCAAGTTCGGCGTGATACTGCCCGACGATATCAAAGAGAAGATACCCGGCTACGTCGATACCGAGCAGAAGATACAGACCGTGTTCTCGATGATGTCGGGCAAGGTGAAGAAGGTCTCCTGCTGCCACGATCTGCTCCTGCACAGGGATGAATTCGTCTATTTCCGCACCGATCATCATTGGACGGCGCTCGGCGCTTATTATGCCTACCGCGCCTTCTGCCGCACAAAGGGGATCGCGCATATCGGGCTTACCGATCATGAGGAGCTCGTAATGAAGGGCTTCCTCGGCTCCTCTTACAGCGGCAGCGGGAACGATCCGGCGCTGCTCCCCAAGGAGACCGTTTACGCCTACTATCCCAAGGCCAAAGTCGAAATGGTCGTCTATGATTCGAGCGGGAACCATTACACCCAGCCGATCGTCGCCAAGATCGCGAGCTATATGTGCTTTGCCGGCGGCGATAACCCGCTTACGGTATTCACCAACCCCTCCGTAACGGACGGCTCCAAGCTGATAATAGTCAAGGAATCCTTCGGGAACGCGCTGCTGCCCTTCCTTGCGGATCATTACGGCACCATCTACGAGATCGACTACCGCTACTGGAAGGGGAACGTCATCGACCTTGCCAAGGAGATCGGCGCGACGGATCTGCTCTTTGCAAACAATTTTGCGATAGTCAGCTCCAACAGCATGATAGGCAAGATCGCAACGATCGTCAAAAAAGGCTGAGAAGCGCAAAAAACAAGCCGCAGGCAAGGTGCAGATGCGCCAGGACTGAGGCTTTATTATTTGTTGAATTGTTTGACCCGGTCAGACCGGCCTGCGTTTTTCACGCCGCAGGCGGATCGGCGGATGAGATCACTGCTGTGCGGCGTAGGGCTTGTTCATCTTGTAAATGATGTTCAGACCCTGCAGCAGCAGATCGCGCTCGAGCGTGATCTTATGCCGGCAGAGGGAGATGATGTAAGGCGCTATGCCTCCGGTTGCGATTATGGTAGAGGGATGCCCCAGCTCCTCCTCCATACGGTCAAGAACGCCGTCCAGCATGGCGGCGGCGCCGTACATGATCCCGCTTCGCATAGCGTCGACGGTGTTGCGCGCAATTATGTTGCCGGGCTTATCAAGGTTGATGCCGGGCAGCTGCGCGGTGCGGCTCGTTAAAGCGTCAAGAGAGATCCTCGTTCCGGGCATGATGACGCCGCCCAGATAGCGGTTCTTGGGCTCGATGACTTCAACGGTCGTCGCCGTGCCCATATCGATCAAAATAAGGGGCGCCTGGCGCTTTGCGAGCGCGGCGACGGCGATAACTATCCTGTCGCTGCCGACCTGCGAGGGGTGTTCGAGCCGGATATCAAGGCCTGTCTTCAGCCCGTGCCCGACTACGATCGGCCTTTTTTGAATGATCTTGTAAACGCCGCTGCGCACCGCGTTGAACACGGGCGGCACGACCGACGCGATTATGCAGTCGTCGATGGCTTCGATGCGGCAGCCAAAGGCCTCCAGCATGTTTTTGATCTCGACGCCGTATTGATCGGAGGTGCGCGTTTTGTCGGTCGCTATGCGGACCTCGCATATGATCTTGTCGTTTTCAATACAGCCGATGGTGATGTTGGTGTTGCCGATGTCGATGGCGAGAAGCATTCGGTTTCCTCAGGCTTTCTTTTGGTTTTTGGTTTTATACGTTATCGGGAGGAGCTTCGCGCGGTAGAGCGCGGAGCCGATAACGCCGGAGAAATAGGTCGAGAGGATGATCTCAACAACGGCGTTTATCCCAACGAAGGCGACTATGAACGCGAGCACGCCGCGCCCCGCCATGAGGCCCTTAACGTACTCGGTGTTCCCGAAGAGCAGTATGAGCGCCGACATGAAGAACGCAGTGTTGAGGAATGCGGAAAGGAACCCCGCGATGAAGCAGGCGGGCTTGACTTCGGTGCGTTTGGCGGTACGTTTCTTGACGATGAAATAGATAACGAGTCCGATACCGGCAAGAAGCATCACGCCGCCGAGGACGATATAGAGCGTGCTGTTATTGGCCTTGCCGACAGCCGCTTTGACAGTAGCCTCCGTTGCATCGGCGGGCAGCTTCTTATCGGCGTTGATCCAGCTGATGCCTGTCCAACCCACGGCCGCGCCGAGGATCGCAATGATGCCGCCGGCGATGGAGCCGAACAGCGCGGTGGAAGCGCTGACGCTCTTCTTGTTTTCGAATGCCTTATCGAGCGCCTGGTAGATCACGCCGACGAGGAACCCGTCCAGAGCGCGCGGAACGAAGCGCTGAATGAACGCGAGCACGGGGCTGATGCCGACGAGTATCGCGCCCATGCCGCTTGGCACGCCGATGGAATAGCACTGCAGATAGCTCAGTATGCCGAATACGCTCCCGATTATGAGCCCGCCGATGGGGCCTAATGCTATCGCGGCTATCGCGACGGGTATGATGTTGAGCGTGATGGAGAGCGGGCCGATCGGTATAGTCCCGATGGGGGTGAAGGAGAAGACGATCAGCAGCGCCGTGAGCAGCGCAAGATAGGCGATGGTGCGGGTGTTGAATTTGAATTTGAACATGGTTGACCTCCAACTGCCGCTCAGAAAAGATGCGGCGTATATTCAGGGGCTGCGTACGGCTTCGGGTGGATGCCCGCTGCTTTTCCCGACGGATAAAGCGCGGGCCGCCGCTTCCGTACGGCCTTACACATTATAACTGTATCCGCCTGCGTTTGCAAGCGTTTTTTTATCGGGATCGCTTTACAAAATCGTCAAAAAGGGCTATACTGATGTCAGTAACAGCGCAGCCGGATATTATAGGACGGCAAAAATGCACGGAGGAAAAAACCATGCTTAAAGGCAAAACCGTATTACTGGGCGTGACCGGCGGAATCGCCTGCTTCAAGGCGGCGGCGCTTGCTTCGATGCTCGTGAAGCAGCACGCCTGTGTGGAGGTCGTTATGACTAAGAACGCGACGGAGTTCGTAACGCCGCTCACGTTTGAACAGCTCACGGGAAACCGCGTCAGCGTCGATACGTTCGACCGCAATTTCGTGCATCAGGTTGAGCATATTTCCCTTGCGAGCCGGGCCGATCTCGTTTTGATCGCCCCGGCAACGGCAAATGTCATAGCAAAGCTCGCGCACGGGCTTGCGGACGATATGCTCACGACGACCGTGCTCGCCTGCTCCTGCAAAAAGGCGATAGCTCCCGCCATGAATACGGGCATGTACGAAAACCCCGTGACTCAGGACAATATAGAAATATTGAGGAAATACGGCTGGGAGATCGTAGAGCCCGCCTCCGGGCGCCTCGCCTGCGGCGCCGTGGGCAAGGGCAGGCTGCCCGAGCCCGGGGAGCTGCTGGAGGTCTGCCTGCACGCATTGGCGCATGAAAAGGATATGACGGGCCTGAAGGTGCTCGTCACCGCCGGCCCCACTCGGGAGGCGATCGATCCCGTCCGGTACATCACCAATCATTCCTCCGGGCGCATGGGCTACGCTTTGGCCGCTGCGGCGTCGAGAAGGGGCGCGCAGGTCACCCTCGTTTCCGGGCCGACCGCGCTTACAAAGCCCGCGTACGTCGATACCGTGGACGTGATCTCCGCCGGGGATATGTACGAGGCGGTCGCTTCGCTCGCCCCGGGCATGGATATAATCGTAAAGGCGGCCGCCGTCGCGGATTACCGCCCCGCTGTTATCGCCGGGAGCAAGATCAAAAAGACCGAGGGCGATATGAGCATCGCCCTTGAAAGGACTAAGGATATCTTAGGAACGCTCGGGCAGAGCAAGCGCCCCGGGCAGTTCCTCTGCGGCTTCTCCATGGAAACGGAAAACCTGATCGAAAACAGCCGCAGAAAGCTCGAAAAGAAGAACCTCGATATGGTCGCCGCCAACAGCCTCAGGGTCGAAGGGGCGGGCTTCGGGGTGGATACCAACGTGCTCACCCTCATCACCGCGGATGGCGTCCGCGAGCTTCCGCTCATGAGCAAGGCGGAGGCCGCCGACGCGCTTTTCGACGCGATACTGGAGCGCATGGCGGATAAAAGCGTGAAATGACCGATTCGGATCTCAGGAAAATCGCATACGAATACGGCTTTGCGGGGGCGTATTTTCTGCCCCCGCCCGATTTTGAGCGCCATGACGATGAGCCGGGGCTCGTCTGGGAGACCTCCCGATACCCCTGGGCCAAGGTATCCTGCCTGCTCGTTTGGAGCTATTCCCCGTATCCGAGGGGCTGCCGCATACCGGCGTATTACGTCAACAGCAATTCATCGTATCACGCCTCCGTCGCGCTGGCGAAAAGGCTCGAAGCGGAGGGGGCGGAGCTTCTTCGCTGCGAGCTGCCCGTAAAGCATCTTGCCGCAAAGTACGGCTTCGGCTCCATTTGCCGCAATTCGCTCGTTGCGCTGCCGAAGCTCGGCACGCGCGTGGTGTTCCAGTCGATGCTGCTCGGCTCCTCGCCGGAGCATCCCTTCGAGCCGGAAAGCTATTCCTGCGCAGAGCCCGATATCTGCGCCTCCTGCCGCGCCTGCATAGCCGCCTGCCCCGCCGGGGCCATCGGCGAAGACGGGCTCGACGTGAAAAAGTGCATGCGCTATTATATGGACGGGGCGGATTATCCCGAATGGGTCTACGGCATACAGGAGACCCATATGGGGTGCGAGGTCTGCCAGGCCGTCTGCCCGCGCAACGCGAAGATCGAGCCCGCCGATCCGCCCGAGGAGGTCGCCGAGGCCTTCGATCTGCGCGAGCTCGCAAGCGGGCGCACGAAGCCCGCGCGCCTGCTCGTCGGCAAGAACTTCACCGGCAACGGCAAGCTGACTAAGGAGGCCGAGAACTTCCTCAAGCGGGCCGAAAAGCCTCAACTATATTCTTCTTCCCCCTCAAAATTGAATTGACACGCGCCGCGCTTTGTGATAAAATAACCTACGGTCTTTAAGGCGATACGGAGATATCGGCAAGATTGCAAAACGGTACTTTAACGGTACCGCTGTTAACAAAGCCCGTACTCTGCCCGCTTTTCGGCAGAGTTTTTTCAAAAAGGGGAGGAAAAGATGATCAAGGCAAGCGTTATAAAAAGCAGCGCGGCACCCGGCTTTAAACCCGTTTTTCCCGTGGGCGTTGATATCGTTCCCTCCGAAAACGAAAGATATTTGATATTTCCCGGCTTTTGCGATGTGCACGTGCACCTTCGCGAGCCGGGTTTTTCTTATAAGGAAACGATAAAAACCGGCTCTCTCGCGGCCGCCCGCGGAGGCTATACCGAGGTCTTCGCGATGCCGAATCTCAACCCCGTGCCGGACAGCGTGCCCCATTTGAACGAGGAGCTTGAGCTGATAAACCGGGACGCGGTCATATCAGTCCGCCCGTACGGCGCGCTGACCGTCGGCGAAAAGGGCAGGGAGCCCGCCGATCTTGAAGGCATGGCGCCGCTTGCCGTCGCTTTTTCGGACGACGGAAAGGGCGTGCAGGACGAGGGCATGATGAAAGAGGTCATGGCGCGCTGCGCTTCCCTTAATAAGGTGCTCGCCGCCCATTGTGAGGATGAGAGCCTCCTTCACGGCGGTTATATCCACGAGGGGCTCTACGCCGCCGCGCACGGTCACCGCGGGATATGCTCCGCTTCCGAATGGAAGCCCATCGAGCGCGATATAAAGCTCGCCGCCGAAACGGGCGTAAAATATCACGTCTGCCATATCTCGACGAAGGAGAGCGTTAAGCTCATACGCGAGGCGAAAGCTTCCGGCGTGAACGTGACCTGCGAGACCGCGCCGCACTACCTTCTGCTGGATGAAAACGATCTTATTGAGGACGGGCGCTTCAAGATGAACCCGCCGCTCCGCTCGCGCGAGGATCGCGAGGCGCTGCTTGAGGGGCTTTGCGACGGCACGATCGACATGATCGCCACCGATCACGCGCCTCATTCCGCCGGGGAGAAGGCGCGCGGGCTTGAAAAAAGCCCGTTCGGGATAGTCGGCATAGAGACCGCGTTCCCGCTCGTCTACACTTATCTTGTCAAAACGGGCGTCATCACGATGGATCGGCTTCTGGAGCTGCTCGTTACGAACCCGCGCGAGCGCTTCGGGATACCGCTCTCAAACGGCGACTGGTCGCTCTGGGATATGGAAGCGGAGTACGCGATAGATCCTTCGGAGTTTCTGTCGATGGGCAGGGCGACTCCTTTTGCGGGGCGGATGGCGTTCGGCAGGAACCTCATGACCGCGCATAACGGCAGCATAGTTTATTCTGAATGGGAGATCGAATGAAGCAGACCGTATTGACCGTAATCGAAAACGCGCCGCTCACTTCAAGCGTTTACTGCATGAAGCTTAACGGCGATATCGGCGAAAACCGCCCCGGGCAGTTCGTGAACGTTTCGATACCCGGGTTCTTCCTGCGCCGCCCGATCTCCGTCTGCGACGCCGAGGGCGAAACGCTGACGCTGATCTATAAGGCCGTGGGAAAGGGCACGGAGGCCATGACGCGCCTCGTTCCGGGCGACAGGCTCGATACGCTCTGCGGCCTCGGCAACGGGTACGATCTCGAAGCATGCTCCTGTAGGCCGCTGCTCGTCGGCGGGGGAGTGGGCGTCCCGCCGCTCTATTACCTTGCAAAAACGCTTATAAATAAAGGGAAATCCGTTTCCGTCACGCTGGGCTTCAACACGAAGGAAGAGATATTCTATGAAAAAGAGTTCGCCGCTCTCGGCTGCTCCGTGACCGTCACGACGGTCGACGGCAGCTATGGCGTAAAGGGCTTCGTAACGAACGCGCTGAATAAAGACGCGGACTATTACTATGCCTGCGGCCCGATGCCCATGTTAAGGGCGCTTTACAAGGCCGCGGATATGCCCGGCGAAATGAGCTTTGAGGAGCGCATGGGCTGCGGCTTCGGCGCCTGCATGGGCTGCTCCATGATGACGAAGGAGGGCGCGAAGCGCGTCTGCAAGGAGGGGCCGGTATTCAAAAAGGAGGAGCTATTATGGTGAACACGAAGGTCGATCTTCTCGGCATAACGCTCGATAATCCCGTGATACCCGCCTCCGGCACGTTCGGCTTCGGCTATGAATTCGCGGAGCTTTACGATATCAACTGCCTCGGCACGTTCTCCTTCAAGGGAACGACGAGGGAGAGGCGCTTCGGCAACCCCACTCCGCGCATCGCGGAATGTACTTCCGGCATGATAAACGCCGTCGGGCTGCAAAACCCGGGAGTCGACAAGGTCATATCAGAGGAACTCCCCAAGCTCAAAAAGGTCTTTCATAAGCCCGTCATGGCGAACGTCTCCGGCTTCTCGGTGGAGGATTACGCCTATACCTGCGCCCTTCTCGATAAGGAGGAGCAGATCGGCTGGCTGGAGGTCAACGTAAGCTGCCCCAACGTGCACGGCGGCGGTATGAGCTTCGGCACCCGTCCGGAGGCCGCGGCGGAGGTCACCAGGGCGGTCAAGGCCGTCGCGAAAAAGCCCGTGATAATAAAGCTCTCGCCCAACGTAACGGATATAGTTTCCATAGCCAAGGCCTGCGAAGAAGTCGGCGCGGACGGCATAAGCCTCATCAACACCCTGCTCGGCATGAGGATCGACATTAAGACCGGGCGCCCCGTGATCGCCAACACCATGGGCGGCTTCTCCGGCCCGGCGATATTCCCCGTGGCTTTACGCATGGTCTATCAGGTATCGAAGGAGGTCGGGATACCCGTCGTGGGCATGGGCGGCGTTTCAAGCGCCGAGGACGTCATCGAGATGATGATGGCGGGCGCCTCTGCGGTGGAGGTCGGCGCCGCGAATCTCGTCGATCCCTTCGCCTCGAAAAAGATAGTTGAAAGCCTTCCCGCCGCTATGGAAAAATACGGTATAAACGATCTGGCGGGGATCATAGGCAGGGCTCATTAAAGAATAAAGAGATGACAAAGGAGATCAACAATGGGTAAAGACGTTATAGCAGCATGCGATTTTTCAAGCGCGGAAGCCACTTTTTCATTCCTTGACAAGTTCTCGGGGCTTGAGAAAAAGCCCTTCGTCAAGATCGGCATGGAGCTCTATTATGCCGAGGGCCCCGATATCGTAAGGGAGATCAAGCGCCGCGGGCATAAGATATTCCTCGATCTTAAACTGCACGATATCCCCAACACCGTCAAAAAGGCGATGGCGGTGCTCTCCCGCCTGGACGTCGATATAGTGAACCTGCACGCCGCGGGCACTTCCGCTATGATGAAGGCGGCGCTGGAGGGCTTGACGAGGGAGGACGGCACGCGCCCGCTCCTCATCGCCGTCACACAGCTCACGAGCACCGATCAGGAATCGATGGAGCGCGATCTTCTCATAGAGAGGCCCATCGACGAGGTGGTCATGCACTACGCCATGACCGCGAAAAACGCGGGGCTCGACGGCGTCGTTTGCTCGCCGCTTGAAGCCGAGAAGGTGCATAACGTTTGCGGAAACGAGTTTTTGACCGTCACTCCCGGCGTTCGTTTTGCGGACGGTGAAGTCGGCGATCAGAAGCGCGTAATGACCCCGGCGCAGGCGAAGCTGATCGGCTCGGACTATATCGTCGTCGGCCGCCCGATCACCAAAGCCGAAGATCCCGTTGCCGCTTATCTCAGATGCGTCAACGAATTTATAGGGTAACGACCCCGAAAGGAATGACCGTATGGAAATCAATGAACTTATCGCGAAGGATCTTTTAAAGATCAAGGCCGTCTTCTTCCGCCCGGACGAGCCCTTCACCTGGGCAAGCGGCATCAAGAGCCCCGTCTACTGCGACAACCGCCTCACGCTCACCGCGCCGGAAGTAAGGAACGATGTTGAAAACTCCCTCGCAGCCGTCATAAGGGAAAAATATCCCGAAGTCGAAGTGCTTATGGGCACAAGTACCGCGGGCATCGCGCACGCCGCCATCACCGCGCATATAATGGGCCTGCCCATGGGTTACGTCCGCTCGGGCGCAAAGGATCACGGCAGGCAGAACCAGATCGAAGGCCGCCTTGAACCCGGTCAGAAGGTAGTCGTGGTGGAGGATCTGATCTCCACCGGCGGCAGCGTTATCGAGGTGGTGAACGTACTGCGCGAGGCGGGAGCGAACGTCCTCGGCGTGGTATCGATATTCACCTACGGCATGAAAAAGGGCCTTGTCCGCCTTGCCGAAGCGAACGTGGAAAACACCTCGCTCACGAATTTCGACGTGATCGCCCGCGTCGCCGCCGAGGAGGGCTATATCGCTCCCGAAGACGTGGAGCGGCTTATAAAATTCAGGAACGATCCCTCGGACGAGAGCTGGATCAAGTAATAAACGAATAATAACACCGAAAGGAATTTAACATATGAAAAGCCTGATCGACATTCTTGACCTCACCGTGGAGGAGCTTGACGAGCTCATCGCCACCGCGGAGGACATCATCGCGAATCCCGAAAAATACGCCGAAGCCTGCCATGGCTTAAAGCTCGCGTCGCTCTTCTTCGAGCCCTCCACGAGGACGAGGATGAGCTTTGAGGCCGCCATGTACGAGCTGGGCGGCAACGTCATCTCCGTGACCGGCGCAGGCACCTCCTCCGCCGCGAAGGGCGAGAGCGTAGCCGATACCGCGAAGACCGTCTCCTGCTACACGGATATCATCGCCATCCGCCACCCCAAGGAGGGCGCGGCGTACGTCACGGCGAAGAACGCAAGCATACCCGTCATCAACGCGGGCGACGGCGGCCATTGCCATCCCACGCAGACCCTTGCCGACCTTCTGACCATCTGGCGCGAGAAGGGGCGCTTCGATCACCTCACCATCGGCGTCTGCGGCGACCTTAAATTCGGCCGCACCGTGCACTCCCTCATAAACGCCATGAGCCGCTACGAGGGCAACAAGTTCGTGCTCATCAGCCCCGAGGAGCTGAAGGTCCCCTCCTACGTTAAGAAGGACGTACTCCAGCAGAAGGGCATCCCCTACGTGCAGACCACCGACCTGATGGCCGTCATGCCCGAGCTCGACATACTCTACATGACCCGCGTGCAGCGAGAGCGCTTCTTCAACGAGGAGGATTACCTCCGCCTGAAGGACAGCTACATACTGACCGTCGACAAGTTAAAGACCGCTAAGAAGGATCTTGCGATACTCCATCCCCTGCCCAGAGTCAACGAGATCAGCGTCGCCGTCGACGACGACCCCCGCGCCTGTTATTTCAAGCAGGTGTTGAACGGCAAGTACATGCGCGAGGCGCTCATTCTGAAGCTCCTCAAAGAAGCAGGCAAGATCAAGTAAAGGAGAAATACCATGAACATTGATTCCATCAACAACGGCATCGTTATAGACCACATCACCGCCGGCAACGGCATGAAGCTTTACGATCTTCTCGGCCTCGGCGATCTCGACTGCTCCGTCGCCATCATCAAGAACGTCGTCAGCCGCAAAATGGGCCGCAAGGACATCATCAAGGTCGACGCGGACATCCCCGTGAACCTCGACGTGATCGGCTTCGTCGATCCCGGCGCAACGATCAACATAATCAAGGACGGCGTGCTCGTCGAGAAGCGCAATATCGAGATGCCCGAAAGGCTCGTCAACGTCATCAAGTGCAAGAACCCCCGCTGCATCACCTCCTGCGAGCAGGAGATAGAGCATATCTTCAAGCTCACCGACCGCGAGCATAAGGTCTACCGCTGCATCTACTGCGAGACGAAAGCGAACTGAAAAGCATATTAAAACGCTCTTCGGGATTGAACTGCACCCCATTTGTTAGACATGTGGTATAATGCTAACAAGTGGGGTGATTTAATATGCCAAAAGGAATACCAAACAAGAAATACACAGGCGAGTTCAAACAGATGGTCGTAGAGACCATGCGGAAAGAAGGACTG
>JAEEGL010779358.1_pt1 | contig 13838 bp, 8 predicted proteins | sample 9134231 | NCBI WGS metagenome assembly JAEEGL01 (sample SAMN16246548, study PRJNA631951) | gut metagenome | biome: gut microbiome; feature: rumen; material: fiber-attached | host: Bos | place: Iran: Karaj | collected 2018-10
CTGGCGCGACCGCCGTGGCAGGCGCGGTTTGAAGAACCGCGCCGACAGGACGGGAGACGACGGACTCAGGGCGGGGGGAAGCGGACTCAGGACGGGAGACGACGGACTCAGGGCGGAAGGCGCTGGCCGCAGCCTCGCAGAGGGTGGCGAGGCGGGCGCGGTCGGCGGCGCAGAGCAGGGGTGTCCAGCGGCTGCGGCGGCCACTTAGCGATGGCAGAACGCATTTCGCCTCAATGGCCTCGGTGGCGAAGCGCCAGAGCGCGGCGAGGGCCTTGAGGTCTGTGCCGAGTTCGGTGCCTTCCGGCGGCTTCGCGAAGAGCGCTGCCGGGTTGGGGCAGGGGACGGGGCGTTGCGCCCCCTCCTTCCACACCCAGAGGCGCCCGCGAGTCCAATTGCCGTGAAGGATGTCCATTTTACCGCCGTTTGACGGCGGTGCCGCCGCTCAGTTTTGCCACGAGGTCGTAGCCTTCATGGCCGGTGATTTCGACTTCGGCAAAGTCGCCAGGTTGGAGGCTGGCGGGAGGATTTGCAATCAGCGTGGCGCCATCTACGTCGGGCGCCTGGAATTCGGCGCGGGCGACGGCGCGGTCGCCGTCAACTTGCTCGATGAGGACGCGGGCGCGGATGCTGGCCATTGAGGCGAGGCGACGCTCCACAATCTCCTGCTGAGCCTCCATGAGGCGGCTGCGGCGGAGTTCGGCCACTTCCGGCGCGACGGTGCCGTCCATCTTCGCGGCCGGAGTGCCCTCTTCTGGCGAGAAGGTGAATACGCCTAGCTGGTCGAACTCCGAGGCGCGGACGAAGTCGAGGAGGTGCTCGAAGTGTGCCTCGGTTTCGCCGGGGAAGCCGACGATGAAGGTGGTGCGCAGGGCGATGCCTGGAACGGCGGCGCGGAGGCGTCCGACGATGGAGCCGATGTGGCGAACGGTGTCGGCGCGGCGCATGGCGCGGAGCATCTCCGGGTGGCTGTGCTGGAGCGGGAGGTCGATGTAGCGGCAGACATGGCGGGCGGAGGCCATGACGGAGAGAAGTTCGTCGCTGATGAGCGACGGGTAGCCGTAGAGGAGGCGGAGCCAGTAGTCGCCGCGAATCCGGTCGAGGCTGGTGAGCAGCGAGGCGAGCGAAGTGCCGTCGCGTAGGTCGCGGCCGTAGGCGGTAACATCCTGCGCGACGACATCGAGTTCGCGGATACCGGAGCGGACTAACGCCCTGGCCTCGGCCAGTATGTCGCGGGGCCGGCGCGAGCGCAGGTGGCCGCGGATGGCGGGGATGGCGCAGTAGGCGCATGCGTGGTTGCAGCCATCGGCGACCTTGAGGAAGGCATGGACGCCGCCGGTGATGGTGAAGTCGGGGACTGGCGGCTCAAAGAGGGTGTTGCGGGCGGTGGAGACGAGGACGGGGGCGGCCGCTGGCGCGGCCGCCGTGGAAGGCGCGGTTTGAAGAACCGCGCCGACAGGACGGGAGGCGACAGACTTAGGACGGTCGGGAGCTGAGAGGGAGCGGAGAAGTGCGGGGAGGTCGAAGAGGTGGTCTATGCCGAGCCAGCCATCGACTTCCGGGTATTTGGCGGCGAGGGAGGCGCCGTAACGCTGAGGAAGGCAACCTGTAACAACGACGAACCGCGCCTTGCCCGAACGCTTGAGGTCGCATGCGCGGAGAATTTCGTCGTTGGCCTCCTGCCGTGCCGCCTCAATGAAGGCGCATGTGTTTACGAGAATGCAGTCGGCGCTATCAGGATTGGACGACAGCGCGATGCCCTCTGTGAGGAGGGCGCCGGCCATTACCTGAAGATCGACGGCGTTCTTGGCGCAGCCCAGGCTGACAAGCCCCACCGAAAACTGGCGCCTTTTATTCGGCATAGCTGTCGGGGGGTGGGAGAAGGTTGTCGGTGAGGGCGCTGCCGACTATGGTGATTCGGGCCTGTGAACTGGGGGCATCAAGGCTTTCATTCGCAGGAGTGGCAGGTTCGGCTACGGTGGCCGGAGCCGGTGGGGCAGGTTGGGAGGGGGCGGCCTCTGGCGCGACCGCCGTGGCAGGCGCGGTTTGAAGAACCGCGCCGACAGGACGGGAGACGATAGAATCTGGATTGGAGGGTTCGGGGCCGCCGATGAAGAGCGTGCAGATCCAGGCTGCGGCGGCCAAAACCAGCACTGCCGCACATGCACGTTGGAAAAGGGGAGTGCGCGCAATGCGGCCAGCGGCTGTGAGGGCTTGCGAGAGGATGGCCTTGGCCTGTGAACGGAGGGCCTTCGTTCGATTGCGGGAAGGCGCGGATATGCGGGCCGGAGCCGGAGAAACAGGACGAGAGGGGGCGGCCACTGGCGCGACCGCCGTGGCAGGCGTGGTTTGAGGAACCGCGTCGACAGGACGGGAGACGACAGGATCAGGGCGAGCGGGGGCGGGGGGTGGAGTTGGGCGCGGTGTTTCCTCGAAGAGATCGCCTTGGGCCTGCGAGCTGGCGCTTGTGGGCGCGAATACGCTGGTGGGGGCCGGAGAATCAGGACGGGGGGACGCAGGTACGCGGGACGGAGCCCGCGAATCAGGACGGGAAGGGGCTGGCTCAGGGCGGGCGGGGGCGCGGTGGCTGGAGAACTTCTGCGGCGGGGCCTTGGTCTTGGGCAGGGCGGTGTGGGCCTCTACCCATGCCTGGTATTCCCGGGCGAATGTTTCGCGGAGGGGGGCGGCGTCCACGCCGTAGTATTTGGCGAGGATTTTTATGAAGCCGCTGCCGTAAATGGCCGCAGAGATTCTGGAATAGTCGCCGGCCTCAAATTCCCTGAGGACATGCGGGCCGATGTGGGTTTCCTCGGAAAGCTTTTCAATCGTGAGGCCCTTTGCCTCGCGCAGTTTTACAAGTTCAGTGCCTAACATGGGATGGAGGAAGTTGGGAGGTTGAAAAGTTTAGAAGTTTGGCGCTGACGCGCCTTGGAGGTTTAGAGGTTTGGCGCTACGCGCCTTGGAAGTTTAGATGTTTAGAAGTTGAGAAGTTGAAAGGTTGGGAAGGGGGAAGGGGAAGTTTAGAAGTTTGGCGCTGACGCGCCTTGGAGGTTTAGATGTTTAGAAGTTGGGAGGATGGGAGGTTTAGATGTTTAGAAGTTGGGAGGATGGGAGGTTGGGGGTTATTCGTCGGCGGGGACATCGGTGGGGATTTCGCCGTCGAGGTCGATGAGGATTTCGCGCGGTAGGGCGCCGCGTGACGGCCCGACTACGCCGCGCTCTTCGAGCTGGTCGAAGATGCGGGCGGCGCGGCCGTAGCCGATGCCGAGGGCGCGTTGGAGCGACGAAGTCGATGCGCGGCGCGTCCTGCGGATGACGGCGATGGCGTCCTGGAAGAGTGGGTCGGTGCCGTCGCCGGAGTCCGTCGCGACATCGGGGCTTGCCTCCATCGCCGTGGAGGCGGGTGCGCTGGAGTGGCCGCCAGAACGGTCCTTCTCCTTGTCCTTGCCCTCGCCGGTGGTGGCCTCCAGCTGGCGCTGAGCCTCCTCGCTGTACTTCGGGCGGGCCTGGGAGCGGATGTAGGTGGTGACCGCTTCGGCGTCGCCATCGGTGATGAAGGCACCCTGCGCACGGATGGTCTTTCCGGTGCGCGGGTTGAGGAAAAGCATGTCGCCCTTGCCGATGAGGGATTCCGCGCCCATGCGGTCGATGATGGTCTTGCTGTCGTTCTTCTGCGCCACCTGGAAAGCGATACGGCCTGCGATGTTGGCCTTGATGGTGCCGGTCACGATGTTCACCGTGGGGCGCTGGGTGGCGAGAATGAGGTGGATGCCGACGGCGCGTGACTTCTGCGCGAGGCGGGTGATGCCGTCCTCTATTTCCTTCTTCACCTGAAGCATCAGGTCGGCCATTTCATCGATGACGATGAGGATGTACGGGAGCTTGTCGGGGAGTTCGCTGGCGGGGTCGTCGTCTTGTGTGTCCTCGAACATGTCCTGCTGGACGGGAACGCGCTTGCGGTTGTTGAAGGAAGCGATGTTCTTGACCCCGGCGGTGCTCAGCATCTGGTAGCGGCGCTCCATCTCGTGGATGGCCCAGATGAGGCCAAGCGCAACCTTCTTGGGGTCGGTGATGACGGGAACGACCAGGTGCGGGATGTCCCTGTATCCGGCGAACTCGACGACCTTGGGGTCAACGAGGATGAGCTTCAGCTCTTCGGGAGTGCGGCTCATCAGGAGACCGGTGAGCATGGCGTTCATGCAAACGGACTTGCCGGAACCGGTGGCGCCGGCGACGAGGAGGTGCGGCATTTCCGTCATGTCAACGACGAGGTCGTGGCCGCTGGCGTCCTTGCCGAGCAGGAGCGGGAGATTGTACTTGCGGACGGCGGCGCGCCAGGTGTCGCCTTCGAGGACCTCGCGGACGGTGACGGAGCGGGCGACGCGGTTGGGAACCTCGATGCCGCAGACGCCCTTGCCGGGAATGGGGGCCTCGATGCGAAGGGACTTGGCCTTGATGCGCATCTCAAGGGTCTTGTCCATCGCGGCGACCTGCTCGGGGCGAATGCGCTGCGCGGGGAGGAACTCGTAGGTGGTGATGACCGGCCCGACCTCGACATGGGTGATGTCGCCGGGAACGCGGAACTCGGCGAGTGTGGCGGCGATGTTCGCCGCAGTTTCCTCGGTGTCGCCGGCGTCGGCCTCGCCCTCGGGGATAGGGGAGAGCAGGTCGATGGAGGGGGGGACATAGGGCTTCTCCTCGGCGGACGCGGATACGCTGGACGGGGCCAGCGTATCAGGACGGGATGGAGATACGCTGGACGGAGTCGGAGTGTCATGGCGGGATGGATAGGATACGCTGGGCGGAGCCGGCGTATCAGGACGGGATGGGGCGGGTTCAGGGCGGGCGGGTTCGGGTTGTGGCTCTGGTTCGGATTCGCGCCGGGCCTCCTCGATGGCGGCGCGGCGGCGCTCTTCGGCGGCTTCGCGCTCCTGGCGCAGGCGCTCCTTTTCCGCCTCGTATGCGCGCTCGCGTTCGGCGCGTTGCTCCTCTTTGGCGCGCAGACGCTCCTCCTTCTCAAGGCGGCGCTGCTCCTTCTCGGCCTCGCGCTCCTGGCGCAGGCGATCCTTCTCGGCCTGCTTCGCGGCCTTGGCCTCCTCGCGGAGACGGCGTAGTTCCTCCTGTTCCGCACGTCGGCCCTCGTCCATGCGGGCCAGTCGCCAGGCGCGGAATTTTTCCCAAAGAGACGCGAAAAGGTTGCGCCAGTTCCGCCAGCCAACACCGAAGACAATCGCGATTATGGCAAGCACAAGGACAATCTGCGTGCTCCCCACACGTCCGAGGACGGGACGCAGGCATTCGGTCATCATGAACCAGCCAATTGCGCCGCCAGCGCTCTTGAGGTTCAGGGCCTCGCACTTCGCCTGGAAGCCGCCAGCCTCAAGCAGCGCCGAAATGCAAGACTGAAGAAGCAGCGCCCAAAGTAACTTGCGCCAGGGGTGCGGCATCTTGTCTGTGACCATCAAGTAGCCGAAAAGCAGCATCCAGACTGGCAAGAGCCAAATCCCGAGGCCGAAAAGGGTGTATCCAAAGAAAGTGCCAATAGCGCCCGCCATGCCTACGAGGTTGCGGACCTCGCCGGTGCCGCCGGCGTGTAGCCACGGAACATCGTGCCAGTCATAGCTCGCTATGCTCAGCAGTGGAAAGCTTACAAGCAAAATGAGAACGAACCCCACGATACGTGTCGTGACGGTTGGTTCGTATTCTTCTTCTTCCAAACGTTTGTTGGATCGACCTTTCGAATTCAGCATCATTGCGTCCGCCTAAAACAAAACACCATATTTTATTATAATTCGACAAGAATATCCACTTTGCCACAGCCGCGTTGCCGATTCCGCAAAAATGATAGAATCTTTTAATCATGAAACTCGATTGCACGCTAGCTCCTTCCACACTTCGCATTTTCCCGAACGACGCTCTTCCGGCGCGTTCACTGTCCTCGATTGACGCCGCCCTAAACGAGCGGTTCTCTTTCCAGTTAGGGCTCCGCGCCGACGAGGCGGTTCGCGTCCGCGTGTCGCTAGTCGGCCCGGAAGGGTGGTCGTTGAGAGTCCGCCGCGTGGGCTTCGTTCCCATGCAGCACCACAACACGCTCATCATAAGAGACCCGCTGGACACCGACGGCCTCGGCCGCATCCCGGGCTTCGTCCCAGACCCGCTCTTCGACGAAAGCGAATTCTCCCTCCCGCAATCTGAAACGAACGCCTTTTGGTTCACGGTGACGCCATCTGCAGGCGCCGAGCCTGGGCGCCACCGCCTCCAAGTGGCGGTTGAGACATTCGATGAAAAAGGCAATCCGGCGGGGCGTCCGCGCCGCCTTGCGCTCACCGTGCGGCTGCACAACGTGCGCATCGCCAAGCGCAGCGGTTTCCACGTCACCCACTGGCTCTACACCGACTGCCTAATGGACCGTTACGGAACCGATGGCTTCGACGAAAAGTTCTGGCGCATCCTGCCAGCCTATTTGCGCAACGTAGTCGAGCATGGTCAGGACACGATCTACGTGCCGATGTTCACTCCGCCGCTCGACGGAGTGAAGCGCCCCTCGCAGCTCCTGCGCGTCAAGCGCCGCAAAGGCGGCGGCTATGAATTCGACTGGACGGATGTGCGGCGCTACGTCCGGCTGGCGAAAAAGTGCGGGCTCGGCACATTCGAGTGGTGCCACCTCTTCGCGCAATGGGGGTGCCGCCACGCCCTCCGCATCTACGAAGGGCAGGGGAAAGACGAAAAACTCCTCTGGCCTGAAGAGACACCCGCGACCTCGCCAATCTACCGCGACTTCCTCGCGCAGCTGCTTCCCGAACTGCGCGACTTCCTGCGCGACGAACGCATACTTGGCGCGTCGCTCTTCCACCTCTCGGACGAACCCTCCGGGGAGGAGGCGCGCGTCAACTACGCGGCGGCAAAGAGCATGCTGGTCGGCATCGCGCCATGGATGCGCTTCATCGACGCAGTTTCGGAAATCGAATTCGGCAAGGGCGGCCTCATAGACACGCCGGTTCCGAGCATCCATACGGCACTCGACTTCCATGCGGTGGGCATTTCGAGCTGGTGCTACTACTGCTGCGGGCCTCGTGGCCCCTTCCTCCAGCATCTGCTCGACACGCCGCTGGCAAAGGTCGCCATGCACGGGTTCCTCTTCTGGCGCTGGCCTTTCCTCGGCTTCCTGCACTGGGGGCTCAACTATTGGAACCAGCGCGGCACGCGCACGCCCATCAACCCATTTGCCGTGAGCGACGCGGGCGCCTGGCCGAACTGGGCATACGGCGACACCTTCCTCATCTACCCCGGCCCAGATGGCCCGATTGACTCGATGCGCTGGGAGGTCTTTGCCGAAGCCATGCAGGACTACGCCCTTTTGCAGACTCTGGGCGTCGACCGCGACAATGCCATCCTCGCCCCGCTGCGCTCCTTCTCCGATTTCCCGAAAGACGCGGAGTGGCGCCTTGCCGCCCGCCGCCGCCTATTCGCCCTTGCGGAGCGCTCCGCTCTTTGATATCATTGAAGCGAACTAACCCCAAATCACCCAAAATGTCAGAAATTCGCGTGAGATTCGCCCCGTCGCCCACGGGACAGGTGCACATCGGAAACATCCGTGCCGCTATTTTCAACTGGCTATACGCGCGCCATGTCGGAGGCAAGTTCCTCCTGCGCGTCGAGGACACCGACCTCGAACGCTCCACGCCGGAAGCCATAAAGGCGCTGCTAGACGTCATGCAGTGGCTGCGCCTCGACTACGATGAGCCTGAGGTTTACCAGACCCACAACGTCGCCCGCCACCTAGCATGCGCCGAGGCCCTCCTGGCCTCCGGCCACGCCTACAAGGCCGAGAAAGCCACCAAGGACGGCAAGACTGGCGAAGTCGTGATCTTCCGCATGCCGAAGGAAGGCATCCTCTCCTACGACGACCTTGTCAAGGGCCACATGGAGAAGAAGGCCGCCGACACGCAGGACTTCGTTATCGTGCGGTCCGATGGCTCGCCGGTCTTCCACCTCGCCAACGTCGTCGATGACCTCGACCAGGGCATCACCCACGTCATCCGCGGCGACGACCATGTGGAGAACACCTTCAAGCACCTGGCCCTCTTCCGCGCCCTAGGGGCCGAACCCCCGCGCTACGGCCACTTGCCGATGATCGTGAACGCCCAGGGCAAGCCATACTCCAAACGCGACGGTGCGGCCTTCGTGGGCGAGTTCCGCGACCAGGGCTACCTGCCCGACGCCCTCTTCAACTACCTCCTGCTCCTCGGCTGGAATCCGGGCGACGACCGCGAGGTCCTCACCCGCGACGAGATGGTCGATCTCTTCACGCTGGAGGCGTGCCACAGTTCTCCGGCGAAGTTCGACATCAAGAAACTCACCTGGATGAACGGCGAATACATCCGCCGCGCGCCGGCGGCAGAGTTCGAGGCCGAGCTGCGCCGCCGCGTCGCCGCCGCCGGACTCACAATCCCCGAGGACTTCGATGTTCCGTTCCTCGTCCAGCAGCTTCAGGTGCGCACGAAGTTCTGGGGCGACATCCCCGGCAACTGCGCCTACTTCTTCACCGACGACTACGAGTTCGACCAGAAGGCAGTCGAGAAGCGCCTGTCTGGACCGGAGGTTCCGGCGCTGCTGGAAGACCTCGCCAACCGCTTCGAGGCGCTTGAACCCTGGACGGCGGCCGCCGGCGAGGAAATGGTGAAGGGTCTCTCGCAAGGCAACGGCATGGGACCGTGGGTCCACCCCATCCGCGTGGCAGTGTCAGGCCGCATGGAAGGGCCGGGACTCTTCGAGATGCTCCAGCTCCTCGGACGCGAAAAGACTGTGGCGCGCCTCCGCCGCGCCGCGAGAAGGTAGGGTGGTGTCGGAGGCCAGCATGGCAAGGCAGCAGTCAAAAACATCCAAGACAGTGGCCGCGCCAGCGCTGGCCATAGACGGCGGCCCGAAGACCCTTTCGCGGCCGCTGCCGCCTTGGCCGCAATTCGACCGCGCAACCGACGCCAAGGTCCTCGACATCCTCCACAGCGGTCGCGTAAACTATTGGACGGGCCCCTGCGGGCGCGCCTTCGAGGAGGCCTTCGCAAAATGGCTGGGGACAGGCAACGCCGTAGCCGTGACCAACGGCACGGCCGCCCTGCATGTGGCCCTAGCAGCATTGGGCGTAGGCCCAGGCGACGAGGTCGTCTGCACGCCATACTCATTCATGGCCTCCTCCTTCTGCGCCCTCCAGGCCGGGGCGCGGCCAGTCTTCGCCGATGTCGGCGAAGACCACCTCCTCAGCGCCAAAACGATTGAGGCGGCGATCACGCCGCGCACGAAGGCGGTTGTGGTAGTCCACCTCTATGGCCTCGTGGCCGACATGGATCCGATTGTCGAAATGGCGCAGCGGCGGGGGATATTCGTAATCGAAGACTGCGCCCAATGTCTCGGCGGCACCTACAAGGGGCGAAAAGTCGGGACGCTTGGCGACGTCGGATGCTTCTCCTTCTGCCAGAGCAAGCACTTCACCACAGGCGGCGAAGGCGGCATGGTCTGCTGCAACGACGACGCCCTTGCGTGGGAGTGCCGCTCCCTGCGCGACCACGGCTGCGACATCGCGGCGCGGCTACTCGGCACCGGCAACGGCAAGGCGACAATATTCAAGCGCGTGGGCTACAACTTCCGCATGACAGAACTCCAGAGCGCGATTGGCCTCGGCGAACTCGCCCGCTTTGACAAATGGAACCTCCCGCGCCGCGCCAGGCTCGCAAAGGCGCTCCTCGATGGCCTCGCCAGACACCCGCTCGTGAAGCGGCTCCCTCAGCCAACGCCAGAGCGGACGCCATCCTTCTGGCTCGTTCCGGTGACATTGGACATGAAGCGGCTAAAGAAAGGCATAACGGCGTTGCGCTTCGCCCAGGCACTGCAAGCGGAAGGGGTTGGCGCATACGCAATCCTCTGGCCGGAGATGTTCCGAGAAGAAGCCTTCCAGAAGAGGCGCGGCTTTGGATCAAAGGGCTACCCATTTGGGGACCCTTCCTTTGGCGAACCCATCGACTACACCAAGTGCCGCTGCCCTGTGGCGCATCGGCTTCTGGCATCGACCATTGGCTTCTGGGTTCACCCCACCTACGCTCCGGCGCACATGCGCGCCGCCGTGGCCGCATTCAAGAAAGTGGCCGACGCCTGGATGGCGTAGGGGCGTTTGATTGTTTTTCGGGAATGGAGAACTGACTCTATGAGCGATAAAAGAACGGAACAGGACGCGGGCGCGCCACGACTTGAAGTAGTGGCCGGGCCTGACAAAGGGCTTGTTTTCGCCCTGCCGGAGGGCGTGGCGACAGTTGGCCGCGCCGGAAACAGCACCCTTGCCCTGAAGGACCCGCTGCTCTCGCGGCAGCACTGCCAGTTTTCGCGCAACGGCGCAAAGGTCGAGGTTGCTGACCTCGACAGCGCCAATGGCACAATCGTGAACGGAGTAGAGGTGCCGTCCGCCACGCTGAAGGACGGCGACGAGATCCTCCTCGGCGACACACGCCTCATCTTCAGGGCAGGGGGGAGCGCCGCAGAGGCGCCGCTCGTTGACCTCGGCTTCGACTCGCCGGAGGACGTGGCGTCCGATTCGGCCACGCGCCCGAACTGGCGTCCGCTGATTTGGGCCATCGCGGCAGTGGCGGTCGTGGCGATAGCCGCGTCATTCATACTTCGCGGCGGCTCGGCGCCAACGGAGCCGAAGATCGTGGCGCCAGTGGAGGCACCTGTCCTGCCGCTTGTGGTGCGCTACGAGAAGGTCGAGGCAAACGACTCCAACATTTTCCGCTACGGGATGGAGCTTTCCCCATCGCGGATGCTCTCCATTGAAATCGACGACCTAAGCGAAGACCGCCATGTGCGCAAGAGCGCCGAAGTGCCCGTCGAGAATGTGGAGCGGCTGGCCCGGCGCCTGGAGAAGGCCGGGATGTTCGCTCTCGAAAGCCCATCGCAGGGAATCTCGCCGGATGGCTCGCTCATGCGCAGGTCGGTGTCGGTCGCGTCGGGCAAGCGCTTTGGCGAGGCGGTCGTTGAGAACCGCGTCGTTCCGCCCGCCATTTCCGATGTATGCGACCTGCTTGAGACATTCGGGCGAAACGAGCTTGGAATCTGGGCCGTCCAGTATCCAACCGAAAAGTTGATTGAGCTGGCGCACGAGTCCTTCACCAGGGCGCGGAACCTATTTGAGCAGCGCGACATCTCCCACGGAAACCTATATGATTCGGTAAAGGCTTGCCGCGAGTCGATCTTCTACTTGGAGACAGTAGAGCCAAAGCCCGACTTCAATGTCGAAATGCTTAACCTGCTTGAAGACGCGGAGACCGAACTCTCCCGCCGCTACGAGGAGCAGCGCTTCCGCGCCGACCGCGCAATCAACCTGAAGGAGTGGCAGACTGCCGCAGAGGAGCTGCGCATCCTGCGGGAGCAGATTCCAGACGAGGACGATCCGCGCAACGCGGACGCCACTCGCAAGTTGCTTGACGTTGAGAACCGCATAAGGAAGGGGAAGGGGAAATGAGGGTGAGAAGTTTGGAAGTTTGGCGCTTCGCGCCTTGGAAGTTTAGAAGTTTGGCGCTGACGCGCCTGGGAGGTTTGGCGCAAGCGCCTTGGATGTTTAGAGGTTTGGCGCTGACGCGCCTTGGATGTTTAGATGTTTGGAAGATAGGAAGGGCGCTGGTGGCGGTGATGATGGCGGCGCCGCGGGTGGCTGCCGTTCCGGCGCAGCCTGCATGCAGGGTCGAGATAGAGGCTGATCCGGCTAGCGCGGAAGTCTTGCTGGACCACAAGCCGCTTGCGGACTGGCCAGGCGCGATGTCCGTCGAGCCTGGCAAGTGGGAAGTGCGGCTTGATCCGGGCGACTACCTCGTCGGCTTCAAGGCCGAGGGCTACGATCCAGCTACCGCGCCGTTGCGCGTCAGGCAGGGCGACGCCCGTGCCCTCGTGGCCCGCACGCTGGCCAAGACCACTGGCCTTGCGCTGCTGACAAGCGATCCGCCAGATGCGGAGATCACCATTGACGGCGTCTCGTTTGGCAGAACGCCGCGCATGATTTCCGATTTGGCCCTTGGCACATGGCAGGCGACATTCTCTCTGCCCGGCTTCAAGGCGCAGACTCTCCAGTTCACCCTCAAGGACCGCACGCCAGTGTCGGTCGCCGCGAAGCTGTCCTCCGATTCCGCCACGTTAGAGGTCGTAGCCAACGTGGCCGATGCCGAGATTAGCGTGAACGGCGCACCACGCGGACGAGCCCCGTGCACAGTAGAGCGCATCCCCGCTGGTGAAGTCGTAATCGAGGCGAAAGCCCATGGCTACCGCGACTTCACACTGAAGGTTCGCGTCGGCGAGGCGGAGCGCCTGCCAGTCGATGTGCGCATGGAGCCGCTTCCGGCCTCTCTCTCCGTGTATTCCATCCCCGTCGGCGCTCGTGTATATATTGATAACAACTACCGAGGAGAATCGTCGCTTACGCTGGAAGACCTCACGCCGGGCGTCCACCGCATCCGCGTCGAGAAGGACGGGTTCGACCCGATGGCGCGCACAGTCTCGCTAGGGCGCGGCGACAGCGCGACAGAGGAGTTCAGGCTAAGGGCCAACACGGGCAAGCTCTCCATTACCTCCGTTCCGGCCGGCGTCACCGTGTTCGTCGATGGCGTGAAGTCCGGCGAAACGCCGCTAGGCGAAGTCAAAGACCTTTCGGGCGTCTTGGAAATTGACAGCGTCGCCGAGGGGCCCCATTCGCTGAAGTTCTCAAAGCCCGGATATTATGAGAAGAGTGCCGAGTGCCTTGTCCGGCGCGGCGAGACGACCCTCCAGCGCATCGAGTTGGCGCGCCAGTTCATTCCCGACTACGAGGTGGTCACGGAGACAGGTGCGCACAAGGGCATATTCCTCTCGATCACGCCCACGGCTGTGCGCATGGAGACAAGCCCCGGCGTGGTGAGCCAATACCCGATTTTGAACATCATCAGCCACGGGCCATTGAAGGAGAAATGAAAGTGACAAATCAGAAAGGCGGCTATGTGGGCGGCTGGGCGCTTGGCTGCCTTTTCCAGATTGGGCTGCTGATTATACTGGCCGCCGTTTTCTCAAAGGAAACGTTTGCGAGCATCTGCACTTATGCCGTTGCCTTGTCAATTCCGGCGGTGATCACGCGCTTCGTCTGCCATGAGTTCGACATCGAGGACGGGTGGTTCGAGCGGCTGCTAGGCCCTGGATATCTCATCCTCGCAATTGCCTTGGCACTCATATTCCCCATAGGCGACAAGGTCAATCCGCAGGGTGGCGGCGATGCGCCCGTGGCGGCAACGGACGGCGCCGACAAGGACGCTGATGGCGGCGACGGCGGCGAAGCTGCGGACGGCGGCAACGTAAGCATCCAGCAAGTCGAGGAGGCGACGCTGGAGGAAGCGCTTGCGGAACTGGACGAACTCGTGGGGCTGGAGCCTGTTAAGGCCGAGGTTCGCAAGATCGCCAATGGCGTGAAAATCGCGCAGGCCCGCAAGGCCGCCGGGATGCAGGTGCCGACAGTGTCATACCACATGGTCTTCACAGGCAATCCCGGCACTGGCAAGACTACAGTCGCCCGCATTCTCGCAAAGATATTCCGTGCGTTGGGCGTGCTGGAGAAAGGGCAGCTCGTCGAGACCGACCGCTCGGGACTGGTCGCCGGCTACCAGGGCCAGACGGCTATTAAGGCGAGCGAGACGATTGACGAGGCAATCGGCGGCATTCTCTTCATTGACGAGGCATACGCCCTGGCTGGCGACGCCTACGGCAAGGAGGCAGTCGCCACGCTGCTCAAGCGCATGGAAGACAGCCGCGACAGTTTGGTCGTAATCGTCGCCGGATAC
>JAEEGL010910516.1_pt1 | contig 13838 bp, 15 predicted proteins | sample 9134231 | NCBI WGS metagenome assembly JAEEGL01 (sample SAMN16246548, study PRJNA631951) | gut metagenome | biome: gut microbiome; feature: rumen; material: fiber-attached | host: Bos | place: Iran: Karaj | collected 2018-10
ATGGGCGGTCCCCTTTCCGATCCTGCTTAAGCCGGCATCATTCTCTGTCCGCAAGGAGATTCTGAGTTCAGCACTTCAATAATGTGACAATGCGTCCCGGAGCAGGATTTCGGCCGCCTGACCGCGAAGATCCGCCGTTTCAGCGCCCAAAAGGATCAGAACCAGCGTATGGGTCTCCCCTTCCTTCTGGACGGGAAGCGTGGCCGCAACACAGTATCCTGCCTTGTTGGTGGAACCTGTTTTCAACCCCGTCACCCCGGACATATTAAAGAGCAGCGGATTTGAATTGGCCGTCCGGTAATCGTTCAGCGACGGCATATGCGCCAGCGGGATGGATGTGATCTCCGTGATATCCGGGTAGCGTTCCATAATGATCTTCACAAGGCGATACAAATCTTCGGCGCTCATGCGGTTCTGACGCTTGACCGGAATGCTGTCTTCCGAAAAAGACGGAAGTCCGCTGCAGTTATACATTCTGGTGCTCTTCAGCCCGAGTTCCTGCGCACGGCTGTTCATGCGGACAACAAAGGCTTCTTCACTGCCGCAGAGATGCTCCGCCAGGGCAAGGGCACTTTCGTTGCTGCTGGCAATCAGCATCGCTTCCAGCAGTTCTCGGAAAGGTTCTTCCTCCCCTGCGGTGAGCTTCACCATCCCGTCTGCGGAATCGGACAGGCGTTCGACGTTTTCGGAAATCCGTACCATATCCGCAGCACTGATCTCTCCGGCGTCCATTCCCTCCCGAAGGACCAGATAGCTCAGGAGCTTGCTCAGGCTTGCGATTGGAACAGCGGTGATGCTGTTCTGACGGAACAGGATTTCATCCGTAGCGGTATCCGCAAGGTAGATGGCGTTGATGCAGTCAAAAAAGCCGGTGTTTTTCAGATCGCCCAGATCCGGCCGGAACGGGACTCCAAGCGCAACGGACAGAGTATCCGCGGTTTCCCTGACAATGGTCAGATCCAGCATCAGCTGCAGATCCGTCAGGCTCATACAGAGGTCGCCGTTCTGCGGATTCCATGTATAATAGCGGCGCTCCGCCCCGTCCACGTACAGGCGGTTCCGGAAAGGGTTCACTGCTGTCGTCCCCGTGTAGGGTCCGGCTGTGTCCCCGCCGGAGGGCAGGATCGGCTCCGCGCCCGTCGTCACGGTAAAGTACTCTCCATCACTGGAAGAAACCACGCGCTCAAAACGGTACTGCTTCGGGGTTCCTGCAAGCGCGGAGGCAAGGTCAGTCAGCGAGAGGTAGGTGTTCCCTTCATAGGAGCCTTCGTATGCCCTGACCCGATAATCCGACGTGCCGATCCGGACTGTCACCGCATACGGTTCATTGACCGCAGAAGCGCTGACCGGGAAGGACAGGAGGCCGACCATCAGGCACAGGGTCACGCAGAGAAACACAATGTGATTCTTCCCTTTCATACGAAATCCCCCTTCCTCTCACTGCCGGTGATTGTCCCGCCGCCCAGGACGGTTTCACCGTCGGTATCATACAGAACTGCCGCCTGGCCGGGCGCGGGCGCGCGCTGCGGCGCATCCAGCCGGATGATCAGGCGTTCCCCGTCCTGCCAGGCCGTTGCCGGGCGTTCCTGCTGGCGGTAACGAAGCTTTACCAGCACTTTTTCTTTTCCGGGAAGCGGCAGTCCCGAAACCATGCTGACATGATCGGCATAGACCGTATCAATCTGGAAATCCTTCTCTTCGGCCAGAGTCACGGTGTTTTGCACAGGATCGATGTCCGAAACATACAGCCTTGCGTTAGCCGAAACGCCGAGTCCGCGGCGTTGCCCGATGGTGTAATGAATGATCCCGCGGTGACGGCCGAGCACTTTCCCGGTCCGGTCAATGAAGTTTCCTTCCGGAAATGTGTTTCCCGTGCTGCGCTCGATAAATGAGGCATAATCGCCATCCGGAACAAAACAGATATCCTGGCTGTCCGCCTTCCCCGCATTCAGAAAGCCATGTTCCTCCGCAAGAGCACGCGTTTCCTGCTTGCTCAGTCCGCCAAGCGGGAACAGGGTGCGCCTCAGTTCTTTCTGAGACAGGGAGTAGAGAACATAACTCTGATCCTTGGCAGGGTCGGCCGCTTTCTTCAGAAAGAACTGCCCATTCTCGCTGGTGATTCTGGCATAATGACCGGTGGCAACCGCTTCACAGGACAGCGCGTTTGCCCGCTCATACAGCTTTTCAAACTTCAGGAAGCGGTTGCAGTCGATGCACGGGTTCGGCGTGCGGCCGGCCATGTAACTGCAGATGAACGGATCGATCACGCGTTCCTGAAAGGTATCCGTGAGGTTGAAGACGTAATACGGCATCCCAAGGCGGCAGGCAACGCTTCTGGCATCCTCCACATCGTCCAGAGAGCAGCAGGTTTTTTCCGCCTTTTCAGGCAGAAGGCTGCTGCTGTACAGTTTCATGGTACAGCCGATGCAGTCATATCCTTTTTCTTTCAGCAGCAGGGCAGCGACACTGCTGTCCACCCCGCCGCTCATGGCAACCAGAACCCGTTTCATACAAACCTCGCCTCTGGGGAGATTTCGCTGACCCATACTGCCTGACGCAGGCACGGCTCATTCGAGCAAATTATAGCATTGCGGCTCTTTTCTGCCAAGTACCCGAGCCCCTTTTGTTTTTCTTAATTCTGTGTTATAATGATTTTCAACAAGAAACGATACAGAAAGGATTTCTGATATGAGAGCTGTCGTTACCAGAGTCAATTCCGCTTCCGTCACCATCGACGGTGAAGTGCAGGCCAGGATCGGGAAAGGTCTCCTGGTGCTGCTCGGCGTTCACCGTGAAGACACGGAAAAAGAAGCATCCAAAATCGCTGATAAAATCTGCGGGCTCCGAATCTTTGAAGATGAGAACGGAAAAATGAATCTCTCTCCGGACAAGGTACAGGCAGAAATGATCATTGTCAGTCAGTTCACCCTGTTCGCCGACTGCCGTTCCCGCAGGCCGGGCTTTTCCTATGCGGCACGGCCGGAAACGGCCATTCCCCTCTATGAACAGGTGGTGCGCGAGTGCCGAGAGCGCGGCTTTTCCGTTCAGACCGGCGTTTTCGCTGCCGAAATGATGGTTGACTCCCAGAACGACGGGCCTGTCACAATTCTGCTGGACACCAACGAACTGTAAACTCTGAAACAGAAAACGCCAGGACCCCGGTTTGAGAGACCACAGGTCCTGGCGTTTTTATTGAGTTGGGAATCGTCTTAGAATCTGCCGCGGCCGCCTGCATCGAACTCATCTGAGACATCAGCCACATAGGAACGCATCAGCGGGCTGTCTGCAGCAGAAGTCTTTTTCACGAGCTTTAAAGCAGTCCGGAACATCCAGATCACGAAGACCAGGAAGATCAGCGACATCCATTCATTCTGATAGGTAGCAACAAAATCGTAGGTCCCGTGAAGAAGCGCAGGAATCCAGAGCGCTTTCCGCAGCGAAGCCTTTGCCTCAGCAGCATAGCCGGCAAGGTCATACCGCTTCGCGACGCCGTACCAGACGCCCATAAACACGCCGAAGGAGGCATGGCCGGGAATTGCAGTGACTGCCCGGGCTACAGCCGTTGCAAAGCCGTAGCTCAGCACATAGAAGATATTCTCCCACAAGGCAAAGCCCAGGGAAACGAACACCGCATAAACAACTCCGTCAAACTCGCAGTTAAACTCACGGCTCTTCCAGGTCCGTTTTTTCAGCAGCACATACTTGAAGCCCTCTTCGGAGATGGCCACAACCACAAAATACAACAGGAAATTATAGAAGATATTTTCCTCCGGGAAAACGGATGTCAGCACCATTTCGCCAAGCTGTTCGGTAACCGAAGCAAGGGCAGTAGCTATCACGCCAAGGATCACAAGCCACAGAAGAAGGCGCGCCGGTTCCTTCTCCAAGCGGTCGGCGCGGTAGACGCGTATCAGAAGCCAGAGGGCGGGGATCACCGCCGCCGCAATCAACAACAACTGGTACATCAGAGTTCCTCTCTTTTCAGAAAACAAGCCCGGTTTTGCCGGGCTTGCTGGCTGTTATTTGTCCAGATAGGTCTTCAGCAGTTCCTGCAGAAGCTCGTCCCTGTCCAGCCTGCAGATCAGGCTGCGGGCGTTGTTGTAACTCGTTATGTAAGTCGGATCCTCCGAAAGAATATAGCCGACAATCTGGTTAATGGGATTGTAGCCCTTCACCATCAGGGAGTTGTAAACCGAAGAAAGAATCTCCTTCATCTCAGCTTTGCTGTCAAGGGCAGCAAACTTTCTGGTAACGTCCTGCATATTCAATCACTCCAATCCTGTTCTTTTTTAGTATTATACCATAACTTGTGTTCAAGTAAAGTGTTTTTTTGCATATTTTGCGAGGCATCCGTATGCGGCCATCCGCCCGGTATTCATTTCTTTCCTTCCCTGTGATTTGGAGGAGCAGCAGCCCGGAAGGCCGCTTTCTCCGTTAGTCCGGTGAAACCCGAAAAAAGGAAGCCTGTGAAATAACCGTTAACAACACTCCAAAACTGACTGAAAATCGTTGACGAAAGGATATCGGATCATGTATAATTACTAAGTTGCAGACAGAAGGAATAATCAGCTTCATTTCCATCTCAGGAGGTATTATGTATAACCGTAGAAGGCGTCGCCGCTCCGGCTCCATATACAGCTTTATTGTAACATGGCTGGTTCTTTCCATGTTCTTCCCGATGTATGAGCTTACCAGCATCCTGACCACGCTGGGACTCGGACTCGGTGTGGCGTTTCTGTTCGGCCGTGCCGCGGGCAGACAGGCAGCAAAAGAGGAGCAGGCCAAAACACAGCAGGCTCAGTCACAGGCGGGCGGCAGGAAGACCGTGGACACCACCGTCCGCAAGGTCGGAGAAGCACAGAAAGCGCCAAAGAAGAGTTATGGTCCTGAGGTCGATCCGATTGTGGAAGAGGGCAACAAGGCTCTCAGTGAAATGGGCCGGCTTTACATGTCCATCAAAGATCCGGAAGTGCGGGTGAAGATCAATGAGATCATGCGCGTCACCGACAAGATCGTTCAGGATGCGATTGCCGATCCGTCCGACATTCCGAAGATCAAAAAATTCATGACGTATTATCTGCCGACCACCATCAAGCTTCTCAACGCCTATGACCGGATGGATTCGCAGGGCATCGAGGGTGAGAATATCGACAAGACGATGAAGAACATCAACGAAATGCTTGACGCCGCGATCGTTGCCTATAAGAAACAGCTGGATTCTCTGTTCGCCAACCAGGCATTGGACATTGAAACCGACATTGCCGTGATGAACGCCATGCTCGACCGGGAAGGTTTGAGCGACAAGAAAGATTTCAACATTCGCGAGGAGCCCAAAGGGGCCGTCGCAACCAGCAGCCAGACTGCAACCAGATAAAGAAAGGACGAAACAGCCATGAGTGAAAACAGTTCCTACATCCCGAAGCTTACCCTGGAGCCGAATGCGACCGAAGCCGCCGTTCAGGAGGCCCCCAAACTTGAAGTCACCGACGAAGAGGTGGAAGCCAAAGCTGCCGAAGTAAAAAAACTGGACATCTCCGCGCTTTCCCCTGCCGAGCAGGCCGCCGTACATGAGTTTGCCGGGAAGATCGACATTCTGAATACCGAGCAGGTCATGAATTACGGCGCTGCCGCACAGAAGAACATTTCAGAGTTTTCGGATGCCGCCCTCAACACCGTCCGTACCAAGGATCTCGGCGAAGTGGGCGATATGCTGAGCGACCTGGTCGTGGAACTGAAGGGCATGAATTTCTCTCAGGAGGAGAAAAAGGGGCTGAAAGGTCTGTTCAAGAAGGGCGGCCAGAATATCGCATCCCTGAAAGCACAGTACGACAAGGCTGAAGTAAACGTTGACAAAATCGTCGAGTCTCTTGAAAATCATGAAGTCACCCTGATGAAAGACATCACGCTCATGGACAAGATGTATGAGCGCAATGAAGAGTATATGAAGGAGCTTACCATGTATATTCTCGCCGGCAAGCTCCGCATTGAACAGCTCCGCAACGAAGAGCTGCCGAAGTATCAGGAAAAGGCACGCGAGTCCGGCCTCCCGGAAGACGCTCAGGCTGCCAATGACTTTGCCAACATGATCGGCCGTTTTGAAAAGAAAATCCATGATCTGGAACTCACCAGAACAATTTCCATCCAGATGTCGCCGCAGATCCGCATGGTGCAGAACAACGACACTCTGATGATGGAGAAAATCCGTTCCTCCATCAACAACACCATTCCCCTGTGGAAGAACCAGATGGTGCTTGCCCTGAGCCTGTATCACTCCGACCAGGCCATGAAGGCGCAGCGTGAGGTAACCAACGTGACCAACCAGCTTCTGGAAGCAAACGCCCAGGCTCTGCACCAGGGCAGTGTGGAAATCGCCAAAGAGTCCGAGCGCGGCATTGTCGATCTCGAGACCCTGCAGAAGACCAACCAGGAACTCATCCAGGCTCTGGACGAAGTCAAAAAGATTCAGGACGACGGCCGTGTCCGCCGTCTGCGTGCCGAGGAAGAACTTGCCCGCATTGAGGCCGAACTGAGAGAAAAGCTCCTCAGCATGCAGGGGTAAGGGATGAAGAAGCTTTTTGAAAGTCCTGCTTTCGCTCTGCTGCTTGCTGTGATCGTAGTCATCGGCAGCACCCTGCTGAACACCAAAATCAAATTCGGCAGAAAGTGCGCCGCGTTATGCGGTGAGTTTTACGAGCAGTCCGACAGTATTTCCGCCGAACTCCGCAACTTCTGTTCCGCTGCCGAAAAAGTGGCTCTGGCCGCGCAGCAGGCAGAGCTTCCGGATGCGGATGCTGCTTTGCGGGATGTGGATGAACTGCGGAATCTCCTTTACCGGCAGAGCTCCGATCTGAACACCATTCATGCCCTGTATCAGCAGCTGCTCACTTCCACATTTACTTTGGAGGCTGCGCTTGCCCGGACGGAGCTTTCTGACGAACAGGCAGACGCTATCGCAGCCGCACAGCATGACGCCGCCGCTGCAAAAGCCAGAATCGACAGCTCCAATTTTAACAGCAGCGCACGCGGTTTTCTGAAGCGTTATCAGAAGTTCCCCACCCCGACTCTTGCCGGCATGGTCGGCTTGAACATGCCATGTGCATTTGACTGACCCTCAGGAAGGAGTATTTCGATATGGGAATCGCAGAAGGCCGCGCCTATTTCCGTTCCCTGGGTATGGAAGACCGTGTCCAGGAATTTACAGTATCCTCGGCGACTGTTGAGCTTGCAGCTGCCGCGCTGGGCGTGGAAGGCGCGCGCATTGCCAAGACGCTCTCTTTTAAAACCGCGGACGGCTGCATGCTGATCCTGGCAGCCGGCGATGCGCGGATCGACAATCACAAGTTCAAAGAGAGATTCCACTTCAAGGCAAAAATGCTCTCCGCCGAAGAAGTTTTGGAACTGGTCGGGCATCCGGTCGGCGGAGTCTGCCCGTTCGGGACGAAGCCGGGCATTCCGGTTTATCTCGATGAAAGCCTGAAGCGTTTTGTTACCGTATTTCCCGCGGTCGGCAGCGGAAACAGTGCCATTGAGCTGAACCTCGACGAGCTCTACACGTATTCCCATGCGTTGGAGTGGATCGACGTATGCAAACTGCCCGAGGCCTGAATCGGGAACCTTATCCGGCGGACAGCAGGCAAGCAAAAGAGCAGCCCCAATCCCAAAGATTGAGGCTGCTCTTTTCCGCTGCAGTCACAGGGTCGTTTACAGAACACCGATCAAAACCAGGAACCACAGCACAAAAGATACGAGAATTGCCACGCTGAGCAGGGTAAAGCCAACGCTGAATGTCCCCTTCTGGCTGCCGCTTTTGCTCGGTTCCGCCAGATGCGCCTTTCTCAGGGCGTTGACAATCGGTTTATAGAGCAGCAGAGTCAGTCCGGCGTTGATTCCGCCCTTTACCAGATTGAACGGCAGAAACACCGTCATGAGCATTCCGGCCACCGTTTCCCGCGGCACCCCCATGTAGAACGGCGTAATGATGTAATTCCACAGCAACATCGCCGCTGCCATGACCAGCACCCCGAGTATCAGGCCGATCACTGCGCCCTTCTGGGTACGGTGCTTCTGATAATACCACGCCGCAGGAACCGCAAACGCGCAGGTGGAAACCACATTCATCAGAAATCCGTAAGGTCCGGTTGCGCTGATGGTGATCATCTCAATAAACGACACGATGACAGAGATCAGAACGCTTGTCAGCGGCCCGTACAGGAGCCCGGCTATGACGATCACAGCGTCTTTCGGTTCATAGCTCAGAAAGCCCGCAACATTCGGGATCACTTTGCTGATCAGAACAGCTACAAACGACACTGCCGCAAACATGGCGACAGACGTGATGTAACGCGTGGACATTTGACTGTTTTTCATGATATCCCCTCCAAAAAGAAAATAGCCTGAAGACGAACTTCAGGCGCAAAGCAGGACAGGAAAACACATGGAAATATCTGATTATCCATCTTCTTCCATCCAGACTGTACTGTCGGTTCCGGATTCGCACCGGATCCTGCCTTACGGCTCGCGGACTGAGCTTGCGCCATCACCGCCGGTCGGGAATTCCACCCTGCCCTGAAGATGTGCGTATTGTATCACAAAGAGGGGCATTTGACAAGCCCCGCGGAATAGAATATACTGAAAAAAACGCCAAACAGGAGAGCAGTATGTACGACCGGTCAGTTACCTGCTGTTTTACCGGACACCGGCCGGTGAAGCTGCCATGGGGATTGAATGAGCAGGATCCGCGCTGTCTGACTTTGAAAGAGCAGCTCGCCGCAACCCTGGAAGGAATCTATGAAAGCGGATACCGGCACTTTATCTGCGGAATGGCCATCGGCTGCGATACCTACTTTGCTGAAGAGGTGCTTCAGCTGAAAGAACAGCATCCGGAAGTCATTCTGGAAGCCGCCATCCCCTGCGACGGCCAGGACGCCAAATGGAACAGCAAACAGAAAGAGGCCTATGCGCGGCTTCTGGCACAGTGCGACTTCGCAACACACGTTTCCCGCAGCTATACCCCGGACTGCATGATGCGCCGGAACATATACATGATTGACCACTCTTCTCTGCTGCTTGCCTGCTTTAACGGCCGCAGCAGCGGCACCATGAGCACAATTCTCTATGCCGAACGCAGCGGAATCCGCACCATTATTCTTGATATCGCATAAGCCGTTGCAAAGCCTGAACGGGACGCTCGAAAATGAGCGTCCCGTTCAGGCTTTTTATCAGAACTCTTTCAGATGCAGCAGAAAAAACCGTTGCCGCAGAAGGAACCCAAACACAGGTTCGCTGCGCAGAGCGTCATGCAAAGGCGGTCGGTGCTGAGGCCGTTCCGGTAATCTACCCGGTAATTCTCGTAAAAGTCTCCCCCGCTCTGCAGCTGCTGATACAGCCGGCGGTATTCCGCGTTCTCCGGATCCATCTCCACCGCTCGCTTTGCCGCATCCATCGCGGCAATTCTGTTTCCCTGATAGAGATTTGCCGCAGCTGCCAGATAAAACCACCTTCCGTCGCGCTCGGCCGCCGGCACCGAGGAAAGCGCCGTCAGCGCTTCCCGGTACATCCCGTTGCGGATATAATTTCTGGCTGCCGTGTATTCGTTCCGTTCCGTCTGCTGCTGCGTGTTCTGCCAACCGCCATACCAGCTTCCCCAGCTACTCGGGTCGAAGGGATCGGCATACTGCTGATATGCCTGATACTGATAGCCTCCCGTGTTCTGAGTCTGCGGCGCTGTCCCGTTTTTGATCTGATCGTATGCCGTGTTGATGTCATTCATCATCTGTGCGGCATGCTCATCTCCCGGGTTCAGGTCCGGATGGTATTTTTTTGTAAGATCGCGGTAGGCTTTCTTGATTTCCTCGTCACTAGCATCCGGGGAAACCCCTAAAACCTTATAGGGATCCGACACCATCGTTTTTTTCCTTAACTGTCTGATATTTTTTATAAAACTCAGTCCAGAGTCCAGAGCACAGGATGTTCTTCAGGATTCCGGCGTCTTCGACCAGCGGGAGCCGGTCAAAGGCCTTAAGGCAGGCTCCCAGCAGCATCTGGAGTACATCCCGGAAGAATTCTCCGTTGTCTTCCCTTGCGTAACGTCTGCGAAACGGGTTGTAGCTGCCGCGCAAGGTGTCCCGGTCAAGATCCATCGCTGCATCGATGATATAAAGGACCCTGCCAAGATTTGCACCAAACTGTCTCAAAACCGGAGCCCACCGGTCTTCCTGAAACGCAAAAACCTCCGCCATCATCCACGCAAAGGTTTCCGCCGCTCCGTCCGGGTCCTCCAGATTGTCCTTTTCGATTTTCCGGAGAGTTTGAATGGAATGCTCCATCGCCTCACACTGCCGGGGCCATGAGGATTTCACCCGGGAATATGCCGGCTTCAGTCCCGAAGCTGCTGCAAGCGCAGAGAGGCTGCCATCATCTTCCCAGTTGTCCATCAGCTTCAGATAGCTCAGCGCAATGTTCATATCGGCCGCATAATCGGTAAAGCGGCACTGCCACCAGGGCTGCCGCTTTACAGGATGCACCAAGCAGGGCTCTTCACCGCCGGTCTCCTTTTCTTCATAAAGGGACTGCAGCAGCAAAATGAGGAAGCATTGGTCAAAATTCAATGTAAGTCCGGCCGGCTGGCCATACCGCTTTCGCAGGTTCCGGCAGAGGCCGCAATAGGCCGCTCTGTATCTGGCGTTTTCTTCCGGCGTCAGAAGTGCCCTGTCCGCTGTCAGATATCCGAACATTCAGGACTTCCCGGTAAAGGAGTTCCCGCACTTGCGGCAGACAATCTTGATTTTCCCGCGGCCTTTCGGTACACGAAGAGTCGTTTTGCATGCGGGGCAGACAAAAAACTTGTAGTCCTTGCGCTGTACCCACTGGTCCTTCCAGAGGCGCAGGGTCGCACGTACGCGGCTGCGCAGAATCAGGTATTTTCCGTTCTCTTCGCTGCGGCGCATCAGATTTCTGGAAAACATGCGGAAGTATGTGATGCCCAGTACAATCAGCGCCAGCGGCATCAGCACGCGTCCGAGTGATCTGCTGAAGATCATCGCCAGCAGTAAAACTGCCACATCCGCATACAGCAGGAAGCGATTCAATTCATCATTTCCGTTACGCCCTGCCATCAGGCGCAGCAGTTTCTCCCTCATCATGACTCACCTGCGACCCAAGATTCTGTCCGTATTTTACCCGGATCATACAGTGAATACATCAAGAATTTGTGAACAAGCCGAAGCCGTCGCGTACTTCCCGGACGGAAAGCTGCACGATTTTTTCACACAGCTCGTCATAGCTCAATCCTTCGACTTTTGCCGCCTTGGGAATGAGGCTGTTGGGCGTCATTCCGGGCAGGGTATTGACTTCCAGGAACCAGGCTTTTCCGTCCTTGTCCAGTATAAAATCGGCTCTGCAGTAAACTTTCAGATTCAACCCGCGGTACACCGCTTCTGCAGCCCGCCTGAGCGTTTCGTCTTGCTCTTCCGTGAGATCCGCAGGACAGATTTCAAGCGCTCCTTCCTTGCCGCTCTGATACTTGGCAACATAATCGAAACCCTTTCCGGGAGGAGGAACGATTTCAATCGGACTCAGGGCATGCCCGTCCAACACCGGTACCGTCAGTTCTCTGCCGATGATCTTTTCTTCGACGATGATCCGGTTCCCATAGCGGAGAATGTGCTCCAGCGCACTCCGCAGTTCTTCTTCCGTATCAGGCAGTTCCACACCGATGGAACTGCCGCCGTCGATGATCTTCACCGCACAGGGAACCGGCAAAGTTTCCGTCAGATACGGAATATCTGAGGTGCAGTAGGCGATCTCCCGCCATGCCGGCGTCAGCACGCCGCCGCCGCTCTCCAGAACGCGCTTGGCCATCGCCTTGTCCATGGAGATGGCGCTGGCGAGCGGTCCGGATCCGGTATACGGCACACCAATCAGCTCCAGGAGGGCCTGAATTTTTCCGTCTTCCCCGTCCTTGCCGTGGAGGCCGAGAAACACGCAGTCTGCCAGGGCGCAGATTTCCGCAACGCCTTTCCCCAGATGACCGCTGCTCTGATACTGCCTGCCTTCCCAAACGCTTTTCAGATCCGGTTCGGTCTTTTCTATCGCCACATTTCCGCAGAGTCCGTCCGGTTCCCGGAATGCCTGTTCGAGCGGTTTGTCATATTTTTCCATTCCGAGGAACAAATCGACAAAAACTGCCTGATGGCCCATCCTGCGCAGCGCTTTGCACACTGAGGTAGCCGTAACCAGCGCCACATGGCGTTCCGTGCTGATTCCACCGCCGAGTACAACGATTTTCATAGCTGTTCATCTCCGTCAGAAGACAGCAGCCGCCGGGATCCCGGCGTCTGCTGCCTGATTCATTAATTGATCTTCAGTTCTTCCCAGAGGGTGTTGATGGTATCCAGCATTTCAGTGCTGAGATTCCGGTAGGCATAAGCTTCATAGAGCTCTCCGAAGCGCTCAATGTCAGGATAGAGGATCTCCATGGCTTCCTCTCCCATCTCTTCGGCATAGTCTTCATCCTCATAGACCAGCGAGTTCGGACAGCCGTAGCAAATGTATTCCGCATTTGCTACTGCCGGTTCCTTCTCCAGCATGTAGTTGATGAAGATTTCAGCAAGCTCCTTATTCTGACAGCAGCTGGGAATGCACATGGCATCCACAAAGTAGTTCGTGCGCTCGGGCGTATAGAACTGCAGGTCCACACTGTCCGCCGCGGCATCCAGCATGGTAAAGTAGTCGCCGGCGTAATAGGCGCAGATGGCAGCCTCGCCCGATTCCATCATGTTGTACACTTCGTCCATGACGTAGCTCTTCACCAGCGGCTGCTGCCGCTTCAGTTCCCCGAGAGCAGCCTGCCATTCCTGCGGGTTGTCGCTGTTTACATCCAGCCCGAGCTTGTACTGTGCGGTTGCGAATGCATCGCGGCTGTTGTTGAACTGCAGGATATCCCCGGCATATTTATCGTTCCACATGAGATCCCAGTCGCCAATGTCTTCCTCATCCACCTGTTCGGCATCCCAGATGATCCCGACAAAGTTATAGGTATACGGCACCGTATAGAGTTCATCCGGATCGTAGTACATCCCGCGGAAGCTCTCGCCGATATACTGGTAATTCGGGATATTGTCAAAGTTCAGTTCCAGCAGCATGCCTTCGTCTTTCATCCGCTGGATCATATAGTCACTCGGAACAATGACATCATAGCTTACTGCGCCGCTGGAAAGTTTTGCATACATGTCCTCATTGGAGGCAAAGGTGGTGTAGTTTACCTCGACCTCATGGCCGTAGTTCTCCAGATACCATTCCTCAAATCCTTTGATGGTATCAAAGCTGTCTTCTGAGCCGTCCGAGATGTACTCGCCCCAGTTGTAGACATTCAGGACCGGCTTTTTGGGCGCGGCAATCACCATGACCGCAATCATCCCGACCGCAAGAACCGTGCCGATACCGAGGGCAATCCGCCGCGCCTTTTTCCGGGCTGCCGGCCGCTCCGGCTTATCCTTTGCGGGCCGTTCCACACCGGGGCCGGTATCAATGAGGTTGGTCATAATCAGCAGCGCAAGAATCGTGAAGAAGATGATGGTAGAGAGCGCGTACATCTTCGGCGTCACGGTTTTCTTGGTCATGTTGTAGATCCGGATCGGGAGCGTCTGAAAACCGTTGCCCGCAGTAAAGTAGCTGATGACAAAATCATCCAGGCTCAGGGTAAACGCCATGATCAGCCCGGTGATGATGCCGGGCATGATTTCCGGAATCTCAACTTTCAGGAATGCGCGGACAGGCGTACAGCCCAGATCCATCGCGGCTTCCGGGAGAGAACGGTCCATCTGCTGAAGCTTCGGCAG